>JACCDG010772816.1_pt1 | contig 58317 bp, 45 predicted proteins | sample 7442471 | NCBI WGS metagenome assembly JACCDG01 (sample SAMN15323444, study PRJNA562643) | freshwater metagenome | isolation source: river surface water | place: USA:Blue River Watershed | collected 2017-08-17 | reverse complement strand
TTCCAAAAAATAAAAATTCCAATTAATTGGATAATTAAAAATAGTTTTCCAAAAAATAAAAATTCCAATTAATTGGATAATTAAAAATAGTTTTCCAAAAAATAAAAATTCCAATTAAGTGGATAATTATTTGGTTTTCCAAAAAATAAAAATTCCAATTAAGTGGTGCGCATTTAATTAATTAAATATGCATTAACCATCTTTTCACCTTCAATATAACTTGCTACAATTCTATGCGCACCATCTAATAAAATATATTTTTTATTTTTTCTTATTATCCATATTGGTACAATTGATTTTTTTTGTTGTATTTGCTTTTGATAATATTTTACACTACGAATGTCATTATCTCCGCGAGGTCTATCATTAATTGGGTATGCTTTTACAGCTGAATTTTGTAATCTGTTTGGATTAAAATTATTAATATTTTTAAATTTAACTAATGGAAATTTAACTAATTTGGATTTAAATATATGTGCAAATACTGCATTGGCTTTATTTTCAAACAGTTTTAATGCAATTGAAGTTTCAACTGAATCAATTATTATTGATACAAAATCCATAATGTTTCTTATATATCTTAAATAGATTATAAATAATAAATAGAAAATTTATTATTTAATCACATTATTATATTGTTCTAATTTAAACTTTATATAAATATTTCATCAATAATTTCATCAATATACTCAAAATATTTTACTTGAAAATTTTCATCAACTAAAGTTGGGTATTTAGTTTTAATTTCTTCTAAATCTTTTGCGTTTTCTTTTGGTACAAAAACTAATTTAACTCCAGCTTTTTTTGCTCCAATCAATTTAAAATTAAGGCCACCAATTTTTGTTATTCTTCCGGTCAATTCAATTTCCCCGGTCATTGCAACATCATTTCTAATTGGTTTGGATAAAATACGTGAAATAAATGCACTGGTAAATGCGCAACCTGCACTTGGTCCATCTTTTGGTGTCGATGTACTTGGTGCATGTACGTGGAATCCATGTGCAAATTTTTCCATTAAATAATTGTCAAGATTAGTAATATCTGGATAATTTTTCAAGTTTCTTCTAATATAATCAATCGCAGCAGTTAGTGAACAATAAACTGACTCTTTCATCACATCTCCTTGTTTTCCTGTTAGCTTAATTTCATAACTGGAAGAATTTGGTGCAAAGTTATTAAATATTTGTATTGGAATAATTCCTCCATCTCCTGATGCAGTAGCATAGAGACCATTAATAATCCCAATTGATGATTTATCATGAATTATTGTATTATCATGTTTAGGTTTATCTAATATTCTTAAAATAACGTCTTTTGTTATTTCCTTAAATTCCCCAGATGCAAATTCTGCTCGTTTATAAATTTTATCCAAGTTTAATGTTAAAAATACCTGTTCTATTTTTCTTTTAATTGAACGAACACCAGCTTCATTAGTATAATTTTCAATAATAAATTCAATTAAATCATCAGATATATTTGTCCATGGTTCTGATTTCAATCCAACTGATTCTGCTATTTCTGGAATAATAAATTCTTTTACAATTTTCTTTTTATCATTTGTAGTGTATGCATTTACTTCAATTTGTTTTAGTCTATCAAGTAAAATAGGGTCAACAAGATTAGCATCATTATATGAAAAAATCATAATAACTTTATCTAATGGAAAATCCACACCTTGAAAAAATCTATCTTGAAATGTTTTATTCATATTTGGATCAGTCAAATGAATTAAAATACTTGTAATTTCATTAATAGAACCATGTTTTGAACAAGCTTTATCTAATTCATCAAAATATAATATACATCTGGGTTTGCCCATTTCCACCATTTTTTTAATAATCAATCCAGGCTGAGAACCTGAATATGTATAACCATGACCATGTAATATTTCACCATCATTTTGACCACCTAAAGTAATTTCGGCAAATGGTATATTTAATGCTTTACTTACTGATTTTGCTAATAGAGTTTTACCAACACCAGGAGGACCAACTAAGCCAAAACTGGTACCTTGACTTGTTGGATTACTAATCCATTTACCAATAGTTTGTAATAATGCTTTTTTTGCTTCTTCATGTCCATAAGATAATTTTGTTAATTTATTTTCAATATCAATTAAATATTCAGTTGATTTTTCAGCATTGGAATTTATTGATTGAAAAAATATATCATCTTGTACTGATGGCCAAGGATAATTTAATATATGTTTTACAAATGTTAATTGCTTATAATATTCATTGTTAAATGATTTCATTTCCTCTATTTTTTCTAATGTTGCAGATTTTACAGCTGGAGGTATATTTTTATTTGTTATTAATTGTTTTTTAAAATCAATATCATCTTGCGTTAATGATTTTAGTTTTTCAATTTCTGCCTTTAATGAATTAGATGACTTTTTTATTTTAACTAGCAAATAATATGGTAATCGCTGACATAATAAATTATAAATTTGGGGACTATTTGTTTTCTTTTCTTTTGTTAAACCTAATAATAATCCGGCAATATCTGCATTATCTGGAGAACCTAAAAGTAATAAAAAAATATATTCGTACATTGTATTTATATCCGAACCTTTTGATATAAAATCTTTCATTATATTTACAAAACTTGAACCCGTTACTTCCATAAATTTTTGATAAGCTAATTCTAACATACTCATATATTCTTTAGTATCCATACAATAAATATTACCTAAATAATCATAGCGAATAAATTTTTTTGAAAATTTTGAATCTATTGAATATTTATTTAATTCTCCATTTATTTGACCTTTTAACCTATGCAAAATTGAATAATTTAATTGTGATGATTTAATAAAACAAGATAATGAATCATTTATAAAATAACCTTCTATTTTTAAATATTCATTGTCTCCATTTATATTTTTAATCCAAAGTTCTCTATTTAATTTAAGAAAATCTGTTGGGGAAAATTTTGTTGGTATTCGCCAATAATATTCTTCTGTATGTGCGGAAACTGAATAAAAATTTGTTTTAATTGGAATAAATACTTTTGATATTTCGTTTACTAATTGAATTTGTTTTTCTGATAACTCAAATTTTTCATTAAAAATTTCTAATAGTCCATGTAAATTATCATAACCTACATCTGCTATTATATTTTTAATATTTGTTTCTTGCTCATTTAATGGTATATCATCTGGATTATCTTTAATAATAGGTAAAATTTTTTCAAATAAATAAGAATCACTAATATCTGTTTGAAATAAAGAAATAAAATCAAAAATTTTTGTATCCAAATTTGTTTTTGCCTCTAGTTTATCCATTATAAAGGTATTATATGCAGTATTTAAATTTTTTGAAACAATAAATAAACTGCCTAACATTTGGTTTTTAAAAGATTGTTCAATAAAACCACCAATATATAAATTATCTAAATGTTTTTCAAGTTTTACAACAATATCGGTTAAATATCTATATCTATGTTGTAAAAAACTTAATTTGAAATTTTTAATTTTAGAAATTGTTTCTAAATTACTCATTATCAAACTTAAGATTTAAAATACAATTATTTTTTAATTATTTCGTTAATATTCGTTTATTTTTTGGTAAAATCTATCAGGTTACAAAATAGGTATTTAAACAAACTATTTACCTATTTAAAAAACAAACAAACGCACTTAAAAGAATTAATAGTGTGTTTGATTTAAAAAAATAATATTATATAAGTGTATATAATAAAATGCCTGCTAAAAACACTAACTCTAAACAAACCGCTAAAACTACTCCCACTCCTGCTCCCGTAGTTGCTGAAACCACCCCTGCTCAAAAAGGTGGCAAAAAAGTTGTTGCTAAAGTAGAAGAAACCCCCGCACCTGCTCCCGTTGTTGAAGCTACCCCTGCCAAACCCCAAAAAGGTGGTAAAAAATCCGCTAAAGTAGAAGAAACTCCTGCTCCCGTTGTCGAAGCTACTCCCGCCAAACCCCAAAAAGGTGGTAAAAAAGTTGTTGCTAAAGTAGAAGAAACCCCTGCACCTGCTCCCGTTGTTGAAGCTACCCCTGCCAAACCCCAAAAAGGTGGTAAAAAAGCTGTGGAAAAAGTTGAAGAAACTCCTGCACCTGTTGTTGCTGTTGGAGGTGCTAAAACTAAAAAGGCTGCTGGAAAAAAACCTGCTGAAAAACCTGTTGAAAAAGAAACTGAAGAAGTTGAAGCTGAAGAATCAACTGACCGTAAAATTCGTTCATTTAAAGTTAAACTTCCCGGTAGTGAAGACTATGAAGGTCGTTTCACTGGTTTAACTCCTTACCAAGCAGCAAACAAAGCTCTTAGTAAATATTTCCGCGAAACTAAAAAACCCCTTGCTGAAATTACTTTTAGCATCTGCGAATCTACTCGTAAATCAAGAAAAGCTACTTATACTTATGTAGGTAGACGCCAAAAACTTGATACTCCCGTTACTTATAAAATTAATGATGAGAAAAAGAACGAAGTTCGTGAAATTGTTAAAAATTTCAAAAACACTCTTAAAAAGGTAAAAAAATCTGAATCTTCCAATGATTCTGCTTAAATTTTTAAATTAAATATCAAATATCAAATATTAAATAATAGTTAATCTAATTATTATTTAATTTTATATTTTATACTTTTGTAAAATATTGAATATTATGTCAATTGTCAATTAATAAATAATTTAACAATGGAAACAAATAATAAAAATCAAGTTTATATCAAGTCACAAGTTGAACTGCATGAATATAATATGCATAACTATATTTACCATTTAAATGTGGTTAATACACCAAAACCTATTTGGTATGATATTGCAAAAAAAAGATTAGTTATTGAACAAATACCTGCAATGTCAGTTGCCGATATGTATGGGGAACATTTTTCAGCAATACCACTTGATATTATAAGGGAAATTCGTAATATTATAAAAACCTTAAAAAATCATAATATTATTTATCCCGATATAACTGGTTATAATTTTATTAAATACAATAATCAAGTTTATATTATTGATTTTGAACACGCAAGATTTGGATTTGGTCCGGAACAATCTAATCATTTTGTTGATAATTTTATTAATAATTATAACTCGTGGAATCCAGATTTTAAATAAAATAAAAAAATGAAAATAATAGCAATTAATTCATTAATAATTTCTATAATGTCTAATTCTAATAAATTGTTTGATATTGTAATGTTTCATTATCCTTGTCAAGATGGGCTAGGCTCAGCATGGGTTGTTCAAAAATATCATCTGGAAAATAACTTTAATATTGAATTATATCCTATTGCACATGGTAAAACCATTGATATAAATATGTTAAAAAATAAAAAAATTATTATGTGTGATTATTCACCCCCAATTGATATATTAAAACAAATTGAACAAGATGCACAATCAATTACTATTTTAGACCATCATATTACTGCGCAAAATGCATTGGAAACAAAACCTTATGCGCTTTTTGATATGAGTAAATCAGGTGCCGGACTAACTTGGGAATGGTTTTATCCAGAAACACCAATGCCTAAATTTATTCAAATGATACAAGATCGTGACTTGTGGAAATGGGAAATACCCGAATCAAAAGAATTTACTGCCGGGCTTGCTACTATGTGTGCAACTATTGATTCTACTAATTTTTCCGCTTTGTTTGACATTTTTACTCAAATGCACTCAGAACCAGCAAAAGTGCAGTTTTATAAAGACCTTGGTAAAATTATGTGCACAATAACAGATAACAAAGCAAAATCACTTGGTGATGATCATATGAGTACTATTAATAATTTTGTATTTGAAAACAAAACCTATCGAGTATGTGTGGTCAATTGTTTTTCAGATATAACATCTGAAGTTGGTAACTATATTAGTAAATCAGACCAAATTGATTTTGCTGTACTATGGAGACACCACAATCCTTCGGGTGATTTTTATGTTAGTTTGCGTTCAACCGGAAATATTAATGTAAGTACCATTGCAAAAGCATTTGGTGGCGGAGGTCATCCCAATGCAGCAGGATTTAATACCAAAATATTTCCTCCAAAATTATTTACAACAATTTAATTTTTGTTTTATTATTTAATAAATATTACTAAAAATTTATTAAATATCAAATTCTTTTGGTTTAACTATTTTTTTAACTTTGTTATTTAAATAAGTTCCATATAATTCTCCTCGTGTTCCATTGGAATTTTTACAATATACATTTGACCCATCTAAAATATATTGTTTGGATTTAATAGTTATTTCCGACACATTACATTCTTCTGTTTCTGATTCTTCTGAGTCCAAATCTGAGTCAGAACTTAATTCCGAATCCGATGAATCAGGATCTTCTGGTACAGACTTTACGAGACGATTATATGAGTTTTTTTGTTTCATCCAATTTGGTTTTTCTTCATCCGGTAATTCATCAATTAAATCATCAAAACCTCTCGGTTTATCATCAATATAATAATCATTTTCAGCTTCTTTTCTTATTTGTTCAATTTGTTTTAAGTTTTTCCAGGTTTCTTTTACCATATCTTTATTGTTATAACTAATTAAATTAATATCAGTATAGTATCTTTTTATAAATTTATTATTTTTGTACATTTCATTTTTAAGATAACTAATTTTTTCATTATATTTTATTTTTTGTTCATTTGTAAACTTTGAGTTTGACGCTAATTTTTCTAAATTATTTAAATAGGAAGTTAACACATTATCATACAAATCAAATTTATTAGTTTTAACAATTGTATTTGTTTTTTCATCAATTACTGAAGCATGTTTGTCATTAATTGCAGTAACACAATAAGAATGATTTTCAGGAATTGATTTATTAAAATTAACTTTTTCAATTAAACATGTTAAACTATTTAATCCCTGATTTAAAATATCAGTTTGTTCGTCAAATGTTAGATGACTAATTGTACTTGCTGTTGGTGCATTAACTACATATTGAATATTTGTATTATTTGTTATATTGTTATTTGTAATATTTGGCTTTTGTTCAAGAATTTGAACTTTTTCATTTAACATTTTAACTTGTTCTGCTAAATTTTTATCAAATTCCTCCTTATTTTTATTATCAAATTTAATTTTGCATTTTTGTTCATGTTTCCATCTACTTTGTTTGCACGAATACACTCCTTTGCAATATCTACACACATTTATATCTATTTTTTCTGGTTGATTATTATTACTATGATATTTTTTATTATGTAACCATAACCCCGTGTTTGATTTATAGTTTTTATTACAAATTTCACAAAAATAAGACATATTATTAATTAAAACAAATATTTCTTTAATATATTTTTATAATAAAATAATTTAGTAAATATTAATTTATTTACCTTATTTTATTAGGCTTATTCGGTTTTAAAATAATACATTGTAAAAATAAATAAGGTACTTAATTTGTATTAATAATAAAGTAAATATTTTAAGGTTTATTAAATTTATAAACAATGGTTAAAACTGAGGAAAAAATATTTTTTTTGTAATTTTCTGGGGGCATTTTTTGGGAAAATTTCGCGCGTGAATTTCGGTAAACAAATCATTATAATTTGGTTCCTTATTTGATTTATTATCTAAATGGTCAATGTTTACCTTATAATAAATCAAATAAGCTTATAAAATATAGTCAATAAAAATATGTTGTCCAAAGTAATAATGGTAAACTATTAGGCAACATTTAATAATATGGGTAAATATTATTATAAAATTACATATTGTTTACTATATTATGGTTATTTTATAACTTAAATCGTAAGCTTGTATTATTTGTTATACGAATAGTAAATATATTTAATAATAGTAAACCATAAAAAAGTAAGTCGCGCGCGCGCGTGAACACATTAGTAAGCATTAAAATATTTACCATTATTATTTTAGTAAATATATTTTTATTGACCATATTTTATAAGCTTATTTGATTTATTATAAGGTAAACATTGACCATTTAGATAATAAACTGAATAAGCATCCAATTTATAATGATTTGTTTACCGAAATTCACGCGCGAAATTTTCCCAAAAAAATGTCCAAGAATTAAATAAAATTTGTTTTATTTGCCATATAGTTTCCGGGTGCTAACCCATTTATACATCAATTTCATTAGTAGGTGTTAATTCAATGTCATTTTCAACTGTGATGAAATTAATAGCTGAATCGAATATGTTAGTAAAAAACTCAATAGGTTTATCAATAGGTAATATAAATCTATCTCGGTTGGCAACAGCTCTATATGGTTCAAGCTTATTTAAAACTATTTTTTCAACTAAATTCATATTTTCATCTGTTAAACATGACTTATAGTAAATAACTACGTGTTCACAAGTTTTATTATATATGCTTAATCTATCAGTTAAATTACCAGCCTTTCCAACAATATATGTTCTGTTTTTTGCATGTGTATCAGTTGTAATCAAGTAAACAACATTTTTATTTGGGTAATTGATTCTTTGTTGTTTTTTGTAAAACTATTAGTTAGGCTATTTATTTTACAATTTGCTAATTGGCAGTTTTTAACAAGTTCTGTTAATAATAAACAAGATTGTGCAAGAACTTTTGGACTAATCTATTAAGCAAGTATTAGTGTTAGATTTGGATGAAGCCATAAAATATTATTTTCCTCATAGTAAAAGCAAATTAATTCATTAACATTTTGTTTATTTACACAGGGATAATTATCTGTTAGTTCGTATATTATTGCTTGTGTTTCCGGTAAATTTAACCATTTGGTGATATCATTAGAAAAATGATCACAAATTAAAGTTCCATTAAAATAGTTATTTATACCAGAAGCAATAAAGATGGTATTGTTTATGTTTATTTTGTATGGACCAAAAAAATCCCATGATAAAATATTATTATTAATATTTATATTAGAGTTAGAATTATTATTTTGCTCTAATAATTTACAATTGTTAAATTTTTAGTGGATAATTTATTTGTAAAAGTTTCAATTAATTGTTTATTTATTTGAACTGAATTATCCAACAATGTGTTTTTTTTAATAATTGGTTTTTGTGTTTGTTTTATTTATTAATCAAAAAAATAATATATATTTGTCTCCTGAATTATTTTTTGTAAATTGAAGTTTATTAAAAAAAATAGTAAAATTAAAAAAAATATTATTTTATCATAAATCGGTAATTTTCTTTTTAATTGATCCAATTGCTTTTCCTGGGTTAAGTCCTTTTGGACAAGTTTTTGTACAATTCATAATGGTGTGACAACGATATAGTTTAAATGGGTCATCTAATTGTTTTAATCTTTCATTAGTAATTTCATCGCGTGAATCTTCAATCCACCTATAAGCTTGCATAAGTACTGCTGGTCCTAAATATTTATCAGCATTCCACCAATACGATGGACAAGATGTTGAACAACAAGCACAAAGAATACACTCATACATACCATCTAATTTTTTACGATTTATTTGTGTTTGTAATATTTCACCCATTTCAATATTGTGTGTGGTATGTAACCATGGTTTAATAGATTTATATTGTTCATAAAAGTTAGATAGATCAGATACTAAATCTTTTATAACATACATATGAGGTAGTGGATTTATTTTACAACTTGTATCTGAGTTTTTATCAATAAATGTCAAACACGCAAGTGTATTTTTCCCATCAATATTCATGGCACAACTACCACATATTCCTTCACGACATGAACGCCGAAAAGTTAAAGTTGTGTCAACTTCATCTTTAATTTTAACTAAAGCATCTAGAACCATTGGTCCGCATTTGTTAACATCAACATAATAAGTTGATACATATGGTTTTTCTCTGGTTTCAGGATTCCAACGATAAATTTTAAATTGCTTTAGACCAACTGGTTTTTTAATAAATTGTTTAAACATTAAGAAATATTCATTTGAAATTAATAATGATTTTTTTCAATATTTTTAAATTATTTAATAAAACCATTAGTTGATATTATTAAAAAATATTAAAATATTTGTGTACATTACTCTTAGGTTGTATATAACTCTTCACATTTTGAATTTAGTACTTCTAAATAATGTTTCCAATCGATGACAAACACTTCGAAATCTAAGTTAAGATTTTCTAAATTTTCATTAACTAAATTTATTAATAATGTATTTTTTTCAGGACCCAAATCAATTGTTCCGGCCTCTATTTCAGTTTTTAAGTATAAACATAAATTACTTACTTCGTGTTTGTAGTCTTTTGTATCGGCAACTTGTTCATTGTCTGATTCAAGTTCTTCAAGTAATTTTAATTTATCATTAACATAATCTATTGTTACTGTATTATATTCAAGTTCTTCAAGAACAGGGTTGAGAAATGGTTCCCAGTCAGGATTTTTTCCTAATAAAATTTTAATTCTATTTTTTAATTCAAGTTTGCATTCTTGAAAAAACATTTTTTCAACTTGGTCCATTGACTCATCAGGTGCATCTAAATTATTTGATGTTGCTGTACCAATTAATCCAAAATTATCTTGAAGGTATTTAATTGTTTCAACTAGTTGTAAATTACACATGGATTCAATTTGTTCTTCAATTGTTTCAAATTTTTCTAGCATGGATTTTTTATCAGCTTCATCAATTTTATCATTTATAGATAAATTAACAAGAGCATTTTCAATGTGAGCCCTAATTGTATAAATATTTTGTGCACGGGATAATTCAGCTTCATCAGCATCAGCTAAACTAGTTGCTTGTGCAATAATATTTTCTAATTCTTCAGTACTAATTGAAGGAATATCTTTAATAATAATACTGGTTTCCACACCAGATTTTCGATCAGATACAATTACATTAATAATAGAACTTAAATCAATTTTAAAAGCAATATCAATAATTGGTACGCCACCAGCTGTAACTTTATCAAATATAAATTCACCAATTAAAAAATTTTTATTAGCAATAGGTCTTTCTCCCTGATAAACTTTAACTTTAATTGAGGTTTCACCTGGTGTATCTGTTGTATATTTTTGTCCACGTTTAACTGGTAATGGTGTATTTTTAGGCACAATAATTGAATATGACCCATCAGCTAATTCAACACCAAGAGATAAAGGAAGTACATCCATTAAAACAACATCATCATTAGCAATAAATTTATTTTCAATAATACCTGCATAAAATCCAGCTCCTTCAGCAACAACAGATTCTAAATTTGGATGAATCCAAGGTGTTTTATTACATTGTTTTTTAATTGTTTCTTGTAATATGGGAATTCTACTAGTACCGCCAACTAAAATTATATAATTTATTGTTGGATAATTAGAAATAATATTTTCTAAAGTATTTTCAACTTTTTGCATTAATTTATTTGCCAAGTTTACAAATTTATTTCTGGTTAAAACATAGGGAAAACTATGTTCTGGTATTATATTTTTAATATTTGTTTCATAAATATCTAACCAAGTTAATTTTTCTTTTATTTTTTGTGCTTGATTCCATAAAAATATATCATTAAGGTTTGTTTCTTTGCCTGTAAAATGCCCAGTTCTTAAAATATCGTCAACAATTAATTGTGTAAAATTATTACCTCCTAAATCATTTAAACCTTCACTATGTACTACTTCAAAAAATAAATCAGTTTTTTGTAAAATTGTAAAATCCATAGTTCCTCCACCTGTATCAATTACTAAAATTGATTCATCCGCATTTGATGAGTGTGATAATCCATATGCAAGTGCTGCAGCACTTGGTTCATTAATAATTCTAATAACATTAAAACCAACAGAGTTAAATCCAGCTTTAATAATTTCTCGTTGATTATCGTTAAAATTTGACGGAACAGTGATAACAGCTTTAATAACGTAATTACCTGATAATTTTAACGATTTAACAATTAACCCGTACAAATGAGAGAAAAAAACAACAAGTAATTCCCCATGAGAATATTTAATGTTATCATCATTAAAAACAAATTCTTTATTTTCACCAATTGTTATTTTAAAACTATGAATTTGATTTTCACAACCAATGGGAATATAATTACCACAAAATAATTTTCCATTTGATTTTGCAATTTTTGATGGAATTGTTTTAAATACACCATCCGTTAATGTTACGGCTTTATTATTGGTAAAATGAGTAATAACGGTATTTGTTGTACCAAAATCAATACCTACTAATATTTCATTAATAATATCCATTAATATATTATTAAAAAAAATTTTATTGTTTAAACGTGTTTTTTTAATTTAACTTAACTTTTCCTTTTCCATTTATTAAACCAACAATTTGTCCTGGTTTATTATTAATAATATTATATAATTCACTTGTTTCTAAATCGCGTAAATAATATTCTGATTTATATTCTTGTAATTCAAAACCATTAATATCTTCAAAATTATTTGGATTAAAATGTTCATCTATTTCTTCAACTTGTTTTTTAGATTTTTTACTTTTCTTAATAACCGGTTCTTCAACAACTGGTTCTTCAATTACTAGTTCTTGTTCAACAATTTGTTTTTTAGATTTTTTACTTTTCTTAACAACTGGTTCTTCAATTACTGGTTTTTCTTCAACTTGTTCTTCAACAACTGGTTCTTCTTCAACAATTTGTTTTTTAGATTTTTTACTTTTCTTAATAACCGGTTCTTCAATAACCGGTTCTTCTTCAACTGGTTCTTCTTCAACAATTTGTTTTTTAGATTTTTTACTTTTCTTAATAACCGGTTCTTCAATAACTGGTTCTTCAACAACTGGTTCTTCAATAACTAATTCTTCTTCAACAATTTGTTTTTTAGATTTTTTACTTTTCTTAATAACTGGTTCTTCAATTACCGGTTCTTCAACAACTGGTTCTTCTTCAATTGGGTTTTTAATAACTGGTAATTCAACTGGTTCGTCAATTGGTTCAACAATTACTGGTTCTTCTTCAATTGAGTTTTCAATAACTGGTTCTTCAACTGATTCAACTGATTTAACTGATTTAACTGATTCAACTGATTCAACTGGGTTTTCAATAACTGGTTCTTCTTCAATTATTTTTTTAGATTTTTTACCAACATTTAACTTTGCCTTTTCATTTTCTTCTTTTTGAATTTTTAATTCAGCTTCAACTTCTGCAACTTTTTTTGCAAGTTTACCAATTACTGGATTTGGTTGTGTGGGTTGTTCTCGTTTTAATTTATCTAACTGAGATTCTAAAATTTGACAATAATTAGTTTTTTCAACTAGTTGTTTATTTAATGATTGAATATAGGATACTTTTGTTAAATTTGCCAAATCTTCTTGTTTAGATTTTAATTCATTTGATAATAACTCAATATCTCTATTATATTTAAAATTTAATTCTTTGATTTGTTTTTCAAAACCAGTAATTTGTTCAATTAATTTTGTTTTTTCATTAGTAAGTTCACAAATAGTATTAGTTAAAGCATTAAAAATGTTATTTAAATCCATTTGCCCGATTAATAAATTGGCTTGGGTGACTAAATTACATAAGGTATTAAAATTGTCCATTAATATATATATAAAAAATTGTTTTTATATCTAATTAATATAATTGTTTAAGTATTTTAAAAATGGAGTCAAATTATAAAAGCATAAGTTATTTAACAAAAAAAGAAAACCTGATTCAATATTTATTAGAATCAAATTTACAATTTAATCAAAGAATACAATATATTAGATTATTAGAAAAAGCAAATGTAAATTGGAAGGAGGCGTTAAGATTATCAAAAGTTTGGTATTGTATAAAATTTAAAAATTGTAAATATGCACCCGAGTTATATTATAAAGTTATATCATATGAAAAAATTAAATAATATTAAAATTATTCAACAACTTGAATAGAATCACATTTTAATTTACCATTATCGTTAATTAATTTATGAATATGATAATATGAACCTCTATTACCATGATAATGTTTATGTTCTAAATCACGTCCTTCGTTTCTATGTTCAGTTTGTTCGGGATTAAGTTCAATTTCAGTACATGTGTTTAAATTAATTGAACTAATAACTGGTCTGCCTTGTAAATCAGTACATTCGGCTGTTAGTTCAGGATTAAACCAGGATAGTGCTGTACATGTATTTTTCCATGAGCCTTCTGGTAAATCAACATGTGTTTCAATAATATATTTTATAAATACAATATAAATAATTATAACTAAAACTAAAAACAAAATTTTAAATTTGAAATTCATTTTTATTTAAGTTTATATTATTTATGGATACAAATTAAAAATAAATAATAAGTAAAAAATTATTTATTATTAATCTAATTCAAATTAAATTTGCATTTTTATGCGCTATTTTGATCTTCAGCCCATTTTTTATTTATTTTACCACCAGTTACATATCTAGAATCATCCCATTCTTTTAAGTTAACAGTTGTACTTGATGTATCGGATGGACATACTTTGCATGGTGTTGTATTAATACAAACAGGGGGTCTAGGCATGGGTACTTGCCATTTATTAGTATTTAGAATGGTATATTCACTAGACCAATCAGTAGGAACTTGGTTTCCAATTGGTGTATAAAAGTCTGAAGGTAATTCATTATATTCGCGGTCATTTTTAACTTTACCATCTTGAACTCTAATTTTAGATTTACCTTCTTTTTTAAGTGTTTCAAGAGAAGCAATAACTTCATCCATAGATAATAATTTGCTACGTAATTTAGCTTGAATATTATCAATTTCAGTTGCATCTAAAATACCTTTATCTGCTAAATCATTTATTAAAAATTCAAAATATCTATTTGCAATTTTAGCACTTGAAGGAGGAATTGTGGATTTAGCAATTAATTGTTCTTTAAGTTCAGCCATTTCTTCTTCCATTTTTCTTTTAATTTTTTCAACTTCAATACCACATGATGTTTTTGGTAAAGAGGTTTCACTAACTGTGTCTTCTTGATCTTCAGGAAGTTTAATTTCAGGGTCAATAATTACACGTTTGGATGGTTTTTCTTCCATAATTACACGTACAAGTCTATCTTCAGCTTCAACTTTTGACATAACAGCATCTTTATGTTCTTGTGCAATTTGTTTTAATTCATCAGTTGAACCATGTTCTTGAACTATAGATTTAATTTCATCAGCAATAGCAACTCTTTCGTCAGCAATTTTATGTTCTTCAATAGCAAGTTTATGCTCTTCAGATTCACTTACAGGAATATTTGCTAATTTCTTTTTAAGTTGTTCTTTACGTTTTTCAATTATATTTACACGTTGATCAGAAACTTCTTTTGCTTTTGTTGCAATGTTAATTTCTATTTGAATATCTTTAGCTTCTTTAGCAGAAGTTGCTTTGGCTTTACGTTCTTTTAGTTTAGCAAGTTTTTCTTCAACAGATTTGCTTGATTTAAGGGCTTGAATATATTCTTCATCAGCTGTGTTCTTTTCTTCCATAATAGCACGTTTATCAGCAATTTTAGATTCTTGTTGAGCTGTATGTTGTGCTTTAAGTGATTTAAGTTTAGCTTCTAATTCTGATTTAGCTTTTTTAGCTTTTTCTACATCGGCCCCGGAAAATGCGTTTGCGATTTGGTCGTCAAGTTTTTTAATGGCATTTTTAGTAACTTCAATAGGATTAGAAGTTTTACGTCTTTTATCATTTAATTTAGATAATATTTCGTGGCGTTCTGCTTCTTCAGGTGTTGCATGTTTACCAATAGCTTCTTTTCTTGATGTTTTTTTTTTATCCTGTCTTTGTTTAATAAGATGATTTATATCAGTCTCAAGATCTAAAGTAAATGGGTCATCATTGGCAAAACCTTCAGTTGAATTTTTTTTAAGAAACAAACAGTCAAGACAAACAAAACCAACAGTAATAATAGCTAAAAGTAACATTAAATCTTTGTCAGCTAATTGAACTGATGGTATCATTTTTAAAATTGCATAAACAAGACCACCAACAATTAAATACTTAACCATATCTTTTGTGGAAAATAATGAATCGTTCATTTATATAACATATTAGATATTTTTTTTATATTTAATATATGTGGATTTTTCCAAGTTATATTTTATAATTTTCAATAACTACTTTTTATTATAGATAATAATTAAAATAAGTATAACTATAATTAAAATTAAATTTAACGAATACATAACAAAAAGTAAAGATACATATGGATATATACGATCTGCAAAATTTGCAAAAATTGGTGCAATTACGTCATTTTCTAATTTTGTTTTATTTTCTGGTTTATTAACCTCTAATATTAATTTGTTTATAAAATCTTTTGTAATTTTATCTATCATTACCAAAACTAAGAATTAAATATTTTTTATTAAACGGGACAAGTTTATTTTAATTTAATAAACTAGATTTAATAAACCGGATAATTATATTTATTGAATTCAAAAACCTTTTTAATAAACTGGATAATTATTTTATTTGGAATTAAAAATTGAAATAATTAAATAATATAAAATAATAAATTAAGTTTTTAATGTTAACGATTGTTGAAGATAATATAACTTACAAACTTGGGCGCAATGCTAAAGAAAATTTTGAGTTAATTGATGATGCTCAAGATGCTAATCCAGAATATTGGTGGTTTCATTTGGAAGGTCATCCATCAGGTCATTGTATAATATACACAGAAAATATTACAAATCAAATGGTAACATATGCAGCAAACTTAGTAAAAGCCCATTCAAAATTAAAAGCAGATAAAAAAGTAAAAGTTATTTATACACAAATAAAGTATGTGAAAAAAACTAAAACAATTGGTCAAGTTCAATTACAGGGTCCAACAAAATATATATCAGTTTAAGCCACCGAACAAAAACACCCCTATAAAATCAATAAAAAATAAAATTAGTTTAAATTTATTAAATAAAACTGTTTCTTTAAAAAAATTTGATAATAAAATATGTTATAAAGGTTTTCTAATATATATCAATAAGTAATGTCTACAAATCCCGCATATTATAGTGAAGATGTGAAAAGAATCGAAAAAATCGAATTTAGTGTTTTTCGAAACAAAGATGTCAAACAATATTCTGCAGTAAGCGGAGATCCATTTGGTATAGACTTGGCTGAATCCTACGAAAACTATGAACCAAAAAAAGGCGGTTTAGTTGATTTGCGTATGGGTACATGTGACATATATTTGCCATGTGCAACCTGTGGTCAAAATTCACTAGAATGCCCAGGTCATTTTGGTCATACAGAATTAGCAAGTCCAGTTTTCCACTTTGGATTTTTGAATCATTTAAAAAATATTCTTCAATGTGTTTGCTTAAAATGTTCAAACTTACTAGTAGAAAAGTCAGATGTACAATTTAAGAAAGCATTAAACAAACGTGCAGAAGCAAGATTCAAAGAAATAAAAGTTCTTACTAAAAACGTAAACTATTGTTTTCATTGTGGTGTTCCCGTACCTAAAATTAAACGTGAAGTTAAAGATAATGGTTCCATTAAAATTATGATTGAACGTGATGTAAATAATGGTTCAGGTCAAGAAAAAGAAGAAATAGCAAATGCAGCGAAAAAAATTAAAGAATCTCTTAGTCCTCGTGACTGTTGGAATATTTTGCGTAATGTATCAGAAAATGATTGTTATTTACTTGGTTTTAATCCAAAGATGCAAAGACCGGAAGATTTAATTATTGAAAAATTTCCAATTGCTCCCGTAGATATTCGTCCAACTGCTAAAGTTGATTTTATGTCTGCAGCAACTATGGAAGATGCTTTAACATTAAAAATTTCAGATATTATTACTGCAAACAAACGTGTGAGACAACAGATGGAGAAAGAAACTATATCCAACGAATTATCCACATATAATCAAGATATATTTAACTTGTTGCAATATCATGTGGCAACATATTTTGATAACGAATCAGTCAGTTTACCAAGAACTGAATTTAAAACTGGTGGTCGTCCTACTAAATCAATCAGTGACCGCATTAAAGGTAAAGCTGGTCGTGTAAGAAGTAATCTCATGGGAAAAAGAGTAGACTTCTCGGGTCGTACGGTTATTACATCGGACCCATATATTGATATTGACCAAGTTGGTATTCCAAAGAAAATGGCTATGGAATTAACAATTCCAGAAGAAGTAACCCCATACAATATTAAATATTTGACCGGGTTAGTTAAAAATGGTCGTGATGTTTATCCTGGTGCAAACTTTGTACTAAGAATTAATTTTCGCGACGGAAAGCCAGAAATTCAAAAGATTGATCTTAAATATCGTAAGAAAGCTATTAGACTTAATCTAGGTGACATTGTAGAGAGACATTCAGTTGACGGAGATTATGTACTTTTCAATCGTCAACCAACACTCCATAAACCCTCTATGATGGGTCACAAAATACAAGTAATTGACAACGACGAACTAAATACATTTCGTGTAAATGTGTCAGTTTGTAAGCCATACAATGCAGATCGACAGAATGGATGTCACAACCATCAGAGTCTGTAAAAGGAAGAACTGAAAAAGTTTTTTACTTCCTAGTCCCATCGTACGGGGCAACACTTTCAAATTGCGGGGATCCCCTAAAATAATTGAAATATTTATAACACCAACACATACTACCACTCCCAGATGGCAACATCAGAGAGGATCAGGGTTAACGACCCTTTGCGAGCCGTAAGGTAAGCTCATATAATTAATTGTATGCCCGTATGGTAAAAACGTATGTGATTGGACAGGACAATCCGCAGCCAAGGGCCAATGTTAAAATTGGCGCAAGGTTCAACGACTAAATGGAAGTGGGTCTAGCTTGGGAAACCAAGTTGGGCATAAGATATAGTCTAATCCCACCAGTAATGGTGTCTATACTCGGGGCTTTAATACCGCTACGACTTTGGCATAAGTTTTAAAAACTTTGTTCATTGGGTATTTGGCAACAACCTATAGAGGCGAATAGAAATATTTGCTGGCGTAATTTAAATGTGAAATTTTTAAAAAAATAAAACTTATAAAATTTTAGATGATTTCACATTTAAATTACATAATGTTTGATGGAGATGAGATGAACATTCACTTAGCACAATCAATTCAAGCAAGAAATGAACTGAAACGCATCGCAAACGTACAATACCAAATTGTTGGTGTAAAAGATTCCAGTCCAATTATTGGTTGTCAACAAGATACCCTATCAGGTGCGTACATGTTGACAGAACCCAATGTAAGACTTAAGGGTTGGGAAGTAGCAAACATTCTATGTAATACTACTTCTGATACTAAGTTTGCAATTCAAATGGATAAAGAGTATACCGGTCATGAAATATTTTCACATATTATTCCAACTGGTATTAACAACACAAAGAAATCAGGAGATAAAATCACTTTACAAATTACTAATGGAAAATTAATAACTGGATACTTAGATAAGTCTTCCCTTAGTTTTGCTAAGAATTCAATTATTCACTTTATTTGGGACAAGTTTGGACCAAATAGAACCAGAAGATTTATTGATGATTCTCAAAGACTTGTGTTAAATTATTTGTTAACCCGTGGCCAAACAGTCGGTTTCGGCGATACCATTGTTAACAAAGATATTGGAGAAAAAATTCAACAAGTTATTACCAACAAAATTTTAGAATCCAAATACCAAATCACTCAATTTGAAAACGACACTGACCAAATTTCCTTAGACACCATTGAAGCAGCACTATCTGCAGAATTAGGTGCAGTACAAGCAAACATTGGTCAAATTCTAATGGGGCATTTAAATTCCAACAATTTTTTCTGGGCAGCAGCTAAATCTGGTGCTAAGGGTTCTGCTGTAAACGTGGCTCAAGTATCCGGTGTACTTGGTCAGAATAACTTGGAAGGTTCACGTATTAAGAAGAAAGTTGAAGGACGTAGTTTAGTGTATTGGCATAGGGATGATGACACCCCTGAAGCAAGAGGATTTATTAAGAATTCTTTCTTGTCCGGTTTAAGGGGCTTTGAATTTTTCTACAATGCTATGGCTGGTCGTGAGGGGCTTATCGATACTGCTATTAAATCAGTTACATGGGAAACACCAATTGTAATTGTGGAAAATTCCAGTTCAAAATATACTCCAATTGGTGAGTGGATTGATGGTTTATTAGATTCAAACCAAGATAAAATTTCAAATGAATCATATCTTAACATGGAATTACTTGATTTGGAATCTCAAGTATTTATTCCAACAATGGACTATGAAGGAAATGTAACATGGGGAACTGTAAGCGCAGTTACTCGTCATGACCCCGGAGACAAACTTTATAAAATAACAACCGAATCTGGTCGTTCAGTTACAGTCACCGCAACAAAGTCATTATTAGTTTGGAACAGCGAATTAAACCAATTTAAGGAAATTCCAACAACTGAAATTGTAATTGGTGATTATGTTCCTGTAACAATGACTTTACCTGAAGCACCAGATAACGTGAAATTATTTGAAAACTTGGATGTAAATATGGATTTGAATGAATTTGTATCAGAATCTGAAATGACAATTAACCAGATTGCTATGCGATTTGCTCAAGTAGGAATCTATGGTAAAATTATTAAAGAAACAACCCAATATAAATTTGTTAAATCAGAACCAGTGAAAAAACTTAATGGAGTTGCATTTGATACCATTATTAGTATCGAACTTGTTGATGTTCATGCACATCCTAAAGTTTATGATTTAACAATTCCTTCAACTTTTAACTTTGGATTAGCAAATGGTCTTCAAGTACGTGACACTGCGCAAACTGGGTATATTCAACGTCAGCTCATTAAAGGTTTAGAAGACTTATCCATCAGATATGACGGTACAAATAGAAATGCCCGTGGTACCATCGTACAAACAGTTTATGGTGAAAATGGTATTAATCAAGCAACCCAAACTGAATTACAATTTAATATTTTGGCTATGGACAATAAAACTTTGAGTGAAAAATTATGTTTGAGTCCAGACCAAATTAAAAAGTTGGAAAAAGTAACAAAATTATCGAATAAAGAATTAACTGACTTTAATAAATCCCATTTAACTAAATTAAAAGCTTTACGAGATGAAATGAGAGACATACAAATGCGTGCTCTTATTAATTTTAAAGTAATGGAAGAAAAATTTGTTAGTCCTGTTAACTTGTTCCGTATTACTCAAGATTATTCAAATAAGAAAGAACACTTGGAACTAACACCTAAAGAAATTACTGATGCAATTGAATCATTTTTATCAGATTATGACAACAGATTAATTACTGCCATGAAACCCACTGATAAATTTATGAAACAAGATGACCGTAATCTCAAGTTTTTGCTTGAAGTTGCATTAAACGAATACTTGGCTCCAGTTAAATGTATCTTTGAATATGGTCTCAGCAGAAAAGAATTCCAGGCAATGATGAAAGAAATTACAATGAGCTTTACTAAAGCTATCATCGAGCCAGGTGAAATGGTTGGAGTAATTGCTGCACAATCCGTTGGTGAGCCTACCAGTCAGATGAGTACGATGGCAAATACACAAATTAAAATGGTTGTAAAAAATTGTAATGATAATACCATCAAATTTCATACAGTTTATATTGGTGATTTATGTGATGAAATCATTCGTGAAAACCCAAACCTTACAAATAACACAGGTCATCCTAATAGTGTGGAAACTGACTTGTCAACTTTACCCAATGAATATTATATTATTGGTGTTGATAGACAAGAAAAAACTCATTGGAACAAAATTTCACATGTGTCAAGACATCCAGTTAATGGGCAAGTAATGACAGTAACAACTAGAAGTGGAAGACAAACCACAACCACCTTATCTCATTCACACCTGGTCCGTGCTAACCAAACTGTGGAAGCAATTACAGGTGCCAACTTGAAACCAGGTATGCGTATTCCAGTAACCAAGCATATAGCCAATACTTTTGTTTCTGATAAAATTAAAATTGGAGAAACTGAATATCAACTTGACCATTTGTTTGGCTGGTTTATTGGTGCATATTTGGCTGAGGGCAACATTAATAAAACTATGGTAGAAATTACAAATATTTCCGAACACTTTATTACCAACACAACAAAATTTGCTAAAAGATTTAATGCAGAAGTAACTGTCCGTAAATATCAAGGTGAATATGGTCCAGGAGTAACAACAAAATTTAACTGCAAATCATTAGCCAAGTTTATGGTTGATACTATGGGTACTGGTTCATTCGTTAAGCGTGTTCCTGACTTTGCATATACTGCTCCCAATGAATTCAAGGCTGGATTAATCCAAGCTTATATTGATGGAGACGGTAACTTCCAAGCAGATGAAACCCGCAACCAAATCCGTGTATGCAGTAGAAGTGCTCAATTAATTAATGACATGGGATTATTATTGGCATACTTTGATATTTTTGGTTCTATTAAAGAACAAAATGCCAAAGGAAACCCAATATACAACATGTGTATTAGTGCCCGTTATGCACCTGAATACCAAACCCATATTGGGTCTTTAGTTCATGCGGACAAACTAGCTCACATTGTTGCTTATGCTCAACGTGCAGATGCACATAATTTGGCTGATGAAATTGACAAGATTAATGGACTTGGTGAAATCATTGCCAAATGTGGCAAAGTGCTTAACTTACCCGGGCAATCTAGAAATTATGGTCGTTGGGCTAAGAAGGAATCTATTGGTAGAAGAACATTAAGTAAATACATTAGTATTTTTGAAGCTGATGAAAACGCTAACAAGATTCAAGCTGAATTAGCAATATTAAAACAAGCAGAACAATCCAATGTTATTTGGGATGAAGTTGTTAATATTGCCTTATATACTCCAGATCAAACTGAATACGTTTATGATTTTACTGTACCTGGAAACCAAACATTTATGGTTGATGGTGGTATTATTGTACATAACACTTTGAATACTAAGCACTTTGCTGGTGTGGCCAAGGGTGGTTCAGCGAATATGGGTGTATCAAGAATTCAAGAATTGTTACATTTTTCCAAGAATATCAAGACTCCACAAATGCATATCTATTTCAAGGAACCTTATTCCACAGACCGCAGTGCACTTAACAAAGTTGTTAGTTACTTCAAACACTTGTCAATTCGTCAATTGATTTCAAGTGCAGAAGTTTATTATGATGCTGGTATATTAGATGCAAATGGTAAGAAACTTAAAGCAGACAATGTATCAGGTCCATTCTTTGTTAACAATCAAAAGGCTGAAATTTCATCATTACCTTTTGTATTTAGAATTCGAATGGATATTGAAAAGATGATTGATAAGGAAACCACATTGTTAGATATTAAAACTAAGTTTATTAGTTATTGGTACAAAAACTATACCAACTTGAAGAACTTAAAGAAATCTGATAAAGAAGTTATAAGTAGAATTTCCCGTTGTGCTATTTTATCAAACAGTGCAACAGATAAAGAACAAATTATTCACATTAGATTTTCAATGAGTTCATTCAATTATAATATCATTACTGACTTCCTTAAAATGGTGTTTGATGATATTACTCTTAAGGGCATTGAAAACATTGAAGGTGTTGACATCTCTCAAGAACGTGTTATTAGATTTGACCAAGAAACAGGTGAAGTAAAAGCGGATAAAGAGTATATGGTTTATACAGCAGGTATTAATATTGACTCCATGAGATTAATGAAAGGTGTAGACCACACTAGAACCAAATGTAATGATATTGCAAACATATTAAGACATTATGGTATTGAGGCAGCCCGTCAAATTTTAATTCATGAGTTAACAGCAACTTATGTTGCAGGTGGTTCAAATATTAACCAAAATCATTTGTCTCTACTAATTGATCAGATGTGTCATACAGGTGAAATTACATCAATGGACCGTCATGGTTTATCCAAGATTGACATGGACCCTATTGCACGTGCATCTTTTGAAAAGACAATGGATCATTTTGTTAATGCAGCCTTATTTAATGAAAAGGATCAAATGAAATCAGTAAGTTCACGAATTGCAATTGGTCGTGTAATTTCTGGCGGTACAGGTATATTTGACTTGTTACTTGATACTAAAAAATTAGAAAACTCTGAATATACCGAAGACGAAACAGGAGGCCGTATCACATTTACTCCATTAGAAGAAGAGGCATTGTTTCAAGATATTATAAAATATTCAGTAGGTAAACATGATTTTTACATGCCTGAAACAAAATAACTTATAAATAACAAATTTTAATTTATTAATTTTTTAATAATTCAATATATTGATTTATTAAAATATAAAATTTTAAGTACATTTCCAATAACGGTCAGTACCAGAAGAATCTAAATAATGACAATTACCATCATTATCTCTTGTTAATTTTAATGTATTTGAAAGATTTTTTTGATTTATACTTGTTTTAATATTTTCAATATTATTGGTTAATTCATTTATTTTTTTATTAATTTCATCATCAGTAGATTGTAAACCAAGTAATTTAATATCAGATGTTAATTTATCTAATGATTTATTAATTACAGAAATACTATTTGTATTTGTGGTATTTGTACTTTTTTGTGTGTTTAAGTCTCCATTTAATTTGGCAATTTGGGATTTAATATCATCATTAGATTTATTAAAACTATTTACAAATGCTTGATAATTTTTTGTAAAACCACTAAAACCTACATCAAGTTGTTTAAAACTATTAGTTACATATTGATTATTTAAACTAACTTCATCATTTATTTTATTAACTGATTCTTCAATTATATTAAATTTACCATTATATTTATTAATAGTTTTACCTATAGAGTTAGCTTCATCTTCAATCGCTTTAAATCGTCCATTATAACCAGAAATAATAGTTGTGATTTGTTTGTTTTCATCGAAAACTTTATTAATAGATTTACCTATAGAGTTAGCTTCATCTTCAATAGTTTTAAATCTTCCATTATATTTATTAACGGTTTTACCTATAGAATCAGCTTCATCTTCAATAGCTTTAAATCGTCCGTTATAACCAGAAACAGCAGTTGCGATCCGTTTATTTTCATCAAAAACTTTATTAACGGTTTTACCTATAGAATCAGCTTCATCTTCAATAGCTTTAAATCTTCCATTATATTTATTAACGGTTTTACTTATAGAATCAGCTTCATCTTCAATAGCTTTAAATCGTCCACTATAACCAGAAACAACAGTTGCGATCCGTTTATTTTCATCAAAAACTTTATTAACGGTTTTACCTATAGAATCAGCTTCATCTTCAATAGCTTTAAATCGTCCATTATAACCAGAAATAGCAGTTGCGATCTGTTTGTTTTCATCAGAAACTTTATTAATTGATTTACTTATAAAACCAGTTTCATCTTCAATAGCTTTAAATCGTCCGTTATATTTATTAACGGTTTTACCTATAGAATCAGTTTCGTCTTCAATAGCTTTAAATCGGCCATTATAACCAGAAACAACAGTTGCAAATCGTTTATTTTCATCAAAAACTTTATTAACAGTTTTTCCTATAGAATCAGCTTCGTCTTCAATAGCTTTAAAACGCCCATTATAGTTTTTTAATTCTGATGAAACTTTATTAACAGTTACATTAGTTTCTTCTTGATTTTTTTTGTTGTTTATAATATCTGATTTAATCGTATTAATATTATTTAAAATAACTTTATTATTATCATGTAAACCAGTTAATTCATCAGTAACTGTTGTGTAGTGTTTATCAATTGTTTCTTGCATATTAGTTATTTTTGGTTTAATTTCATCAATTTCAGCTTGTAAATTTGCGTAATTGTTAGAAGTTTCATTTGGTTTTGGTAAATCATTGCTAACAGGCTCATTACTAAATGTATTAAAAAAACTGGACCAATTAAAACTATCAGAATTTCCCATGTGTTCAATAGTGTTCATTATATTAAATAATAAAAAAAATAAAATTTAACTATTTTTATTTTTAATTTATTTTTTTTCCTTTATAAATATTTTTCAATTGATTCGGGCATTTCTTTAATATCCATTTTATAAAAATGTTTCATTTTATTAAATGTTTTAACATCAGTTGGATCACCCATTTTAACCATAGTAATAGCAACACCTTTTTTATCAAATCGTCCACACCGACCAATTCGATGTACATATGTTTCTTTACTAAGAGGTAAATCATAGTTAATTACCATATTAACTTGAGGAATATCAATACCACGTGAAAGTAAGTCAGTAGTTAATAATAATCTTGTTTTACCATCGCGAAAATCTTTAACAACAGTGTCGCGTTCAGTTTGATTCATATTAGAATGAATAACAGTAATAGGAAAATTATTTTGTTTAAGATTTTGTTCAAGCCATTCAACTTTTCTAATAGTATTGCAAAAAATAATGGCTTGAGATGTAGAAACTAAATTATATAGGTCTAACAAAGTATCAAATTTAAGTTCTTCAGTTTCTACGTCCAAATAAAATTGACTAATTAAGTCAACAATAACTTCATTATTTTTAAGTAAAACTTTAATTGGTTCGTGTGTGAATTTTTTACTTGCATTAAAAACATTAATTGACATAGTAGCACTTATAAGAACAATTTGAATTCCACTAGGTGCTTTATCAAAAAGGTTTTGAAGTTTTTCACTAATACCATCTGATAATAATTCATCAGCTTCGTCTAACACAATAAATTTAACTTTATGAATATTAATTTTTTTTTCAGTAATCATATGGGAAATTCTTCCAAGTGTACCAATAACTATTGAAGAAGTTTTAAGTTCATTTCTATTTTGATTAACATCAGTTCCACCAATGCATTTAACAATTTTATAATTGGTGTATTTTGCAAGATTACTAGCTACTTCATATACTTGGTCGGCTAATTCTCTGGTTGGTGTAATAATAATTCCTTGACAACCAGTTTCAGTAGGTTCTAAACGATTCATCACTCCAAGTAAATATGTGGCAGTTTTTCCAGTTCCTGATTGTGATTGTAAAATACAATCTTTTCCAGTATTAATTGAGCTAATACCTTTAATTTGAATTTTTGAAGGTTGAGTAAATCCATGTAAATAAACTCCTTTTAATAAATTTTCGTTTAAGTTAAGACTATCAAAATTATCTGTGTCTGTATTATGTTCCATTGTTAATATATAATCAAACGGTTTCTTTAAGTATTTTTTGCATTTTTTTTCAGCTCATTATAAATTTGATTTTCGCCACTCACATGTTTAACAACTGGGTCAAATGGTTGTTTACATACTGCACATTTTGCTTGAAGTTTAAACCATGTGTTAACTTGAGAATTGGAACAATCAAAACATGTTAAACAAGTTTCACATTCAAAATATTCATTAGAAATTGTTTCATAACTGATTGCACAAGTTGTATTTTTAAGTTTAGGTGCAATAATTGGTTCATTAATATCCAATTGTAAAATTAAAAAACTGTGTAAAAGCATAAGTTCTGATAATTTTTTGGTACTTGAGATGAAATTATTATTTGCAATATAAAATGCTGGAATATTAACGGGACCGACAAAGTAATTGGTATATGTTTGCAAATGTTTGTGTTTGTTAATGGTGTGTACAATTGGTTTAACAGATTCAATTAATTTGACTTTGTTATAAAACTTAACTTTATCTGGATTTCCAATATATTTTTCAATTAATTGATTATAATATTTTTTAACTTTGCACATTTGATTAATTTTGTCACGAATATTTTGTGGATAATTTTTCTGGGCACGGGTGAACATATTGTCTTTTTTGATTTTTGGAACTTTAACTTGGATATAATTTGATTCCGGTTTGGGTTTGGTAAATTGAAATTGTGAATAACCATTTGATTTTTTACTATATTTTGGATTTTTAATTTTATTATAGAAAAATTGGGTTTTCTTTGGTTTTGATCCATAGGTCCAATTTATAACTGGGTTTTCCTGTAAATATACATCCATTGCACCGTATGCTACCAACTGCATTAATCCTCCCATTGGTATTGGTTTTTTATATTATAATAACACATAAAACTTTAAATGGATTTAGGTTTTGCTTTTGAAAATTTTTTTATAGGAATAATGCTAAATAAAAGCAAAAAAAATTGAAACATAAATTGAAAAATTAAAACCGGTTATTAATATAACTTTGTAATGTTAAACACTAAATATTCAACAGTATCACATACAAATCCCGAGGAAATTAACATGAGTAAACTTAATATTGGAACTAAAGGCTTAGTTAAATATTCACACCCAAAATATGGCAAATCACATGTATTAGTTGTAAGACTTGGGGTTTGTGAATTAGATAAATATTCAATTGAACATAATCGTTTTAATAAAACAGCTGATAGTAAAGTTCCAGTTAATTTGAAAATTCCAATTAATGAGAATTTTACAAAATTACCGGTTTATAATTTTATTCAGAATATATTAAAAACTTATGGAAATAAAGAAAAACCAGAATTAAGATATCCAGTTTTTGATAAGTTAAAGGAATCAAATTATCTTAAAATTAAATTTATGGATTCTTATAACTCATATACAGTTACAGAAATAATAACTGATGGTGATTTTAAAATAAAAACAAAAATTCATAAACCAACATCAATAGCAGATTTATATGGGCTTTTTAGTTCAAATACACAAATAGTTCCTTATGTTATGTTATATTTTCATAAAACCTCAGCTGGTGATTTTGTAACATTAAGACCAGTTAAATTTTATATTGGAAAATCTTTAACATTAGAGCAAATTGATTATATAACTAAAAAGTCAAAATATATTGAAATTCCAAAATCTGATTTTTACAATGCAAATCAAATGGCTAAACATGTATCATTATCAGATTTTATGGAATTTATAAATAATACAGATATGGCTGATTCAAATATTGATATAAACCTTTAATTTATAAAAAAATAATTATTATTTTAATAGCATATGTACAGCATATATAAAGATGTTATATTAAAAAAATTGATTTTAATATATATTGGAATCAATCACTATATATAGTAATGGCCTCTAAATCAGCAAAAGAAATGACTACTAATTATTCCGACGTCGATGTTTCTAGACTAGGTTTTACCGATCTTGAAGAAAACACTCGTTCCAAAGGACAAAAAATTTCTTATCCTCGTTACGAACATCCTACCAATGGTTCTGATTCTCCTCTTTTTATTCAATTCCCTTGGGTTAATTTGAATTCTTATGGTATTCCCCGTCTTGGTGAATATTATTCAGATGATTCTCAACGTGCATTTGTAAAAATTCCTCTTGACCAATCAATTCCTGAAGTTAAACAATTTAGTGAACTTTTACAAGCAATTGATAAAAAAATTGGTTCTGATGAATTTAAGGAAAAAATGTTTGGAAGTAAAGCATCCAAATACGAATACCAACCTATTTATCGTCTTCCTCAAGAAGAAGATGAAGATGCCAAGAAAGATCCTAACAAAAAAGATTACGGTCCTAAACATCCTTACATGAAACTTAAAATTGATACTACTTACCCTGATAACAAAGTTAAATCAATTGTTTTCACTTCTATTCCTGGTGCAAACGGTAAACGTACTCGTACCAAGGTAGACGGCATTAGTTCTATTGATGATATTGCATCTCATATTTGTTTCATGAGTAAGATTCGTCCTATTGGTCGTCCTGTAAAATTGTGGGCTCAAGCTCCCAACAAAAAGGACCCCACTTATGGTCTTACTTTTAAGATGGCAAAGGTAGAAGTTGAACCTCCTACTAAAACCAGTTCAAATGTTAAAAGCTATCTCGAATCTGATGCTTTCCTTGATTCTGATGATGAAGATGAAACTATTGAAACTGTTAAAGCAGTTGCTACAACTAAACCTGCTACATCAGCAAGTGCATCTAAAGCCCCTGTAAAGAAAGTAGCTCAAGTTGAATCTGATGATGAATCTGAACAAGAATCAGAAGAAGAGTCAGATGAAGAAGATGTTAAACCTGTTGCTAAGCATGTAGCTAAAGCACCCGTTAAACAAGTAGCACAAGCAGATTCAGATGAAGAATCAGAAGAAGAATCAGATGAAGAAGTCAAGCCTGCTAAAAAAGCACCCGCTAAGGCAGCAGCTAAAGCACCTGCTAAATCTAAAAAGTCATCTGCTTAAATAAACTTTACAAAAGTAAAAATTTAATTTATTATTAATTTAATTTCAAATTACAAATAATTTATTCAAATCTATTTAAGGAATATTTATTTATATAAATTATATAAAGTATGAATTATCAAGAACCTTTGCGTACAAGTAATGTTGATTTTTCAAAAATAGTTTATCCAAAATTTAGATCCAATCAAAATAAAAAAATTGTTTTAGTAAAATATAATGAAAAGTCCAAATTAAAAAATTTTGTATTTCAAACTCCAACATTATTAAATTTGTCAAAACCAGAATTTGCAAATGGTTATGCTGAAATTGAAGTTGCCCTTGTTGGTAAAGAAAAAGCTAAAGTATTCAAGTTTATTAAGTTTTTAAATGAATTAGAAAACAAAGTTAAATCAGATGCTCAATTTAATGCGTCAAGTTGGTTTAATATTAATAATGATAATCAAACAGTTAATTTTCAAAAAATTGTTAGAGAATCAGATGATTATCCTAATGGTACAATAAAAATAAAAATTATTAAAAATAATGATTTTGAAACCATTGTTCAATTAAATAACAATAAGCGCATAGGGATTGATGCTATTCCTGAAGATTCTTGGTGTAAAATGATTTTGGAATGTTATGCAGTTTGGATTAATGCAAATAATGATTTTGGTTTATTTTTTAGACCAGTACTTGTTTCATTTACTCCAAGAGAAAAAGAAGTATATAATTATAAATTTTTAGAAGATTCAGATGATGAAAATGAAAATATATTTGAAATTCCAGATACTGAAGTTAATGCAAATATATTTATGAAATTAGATCCAAGAACTAAATCTAAAAATAGAGGAAATGAATCAAGTACACAATTAGATTTACAAGAATTAGTACAACAACTAGAAACTGATGAACAACCAAATACATCAGATATAAAATTATCAATAATTAATGTACCCGGGTCTAATATATTAATTCCTCAAACACAAACACACACAAATCCACAAGCAAATACCAATACATTAGATATTAATATTCAATCTAAACATTTTTCCGAAAGTACAAGTTCAGATTCTGAATTAGATTATGAAAGTTCTAGCTCTAATGAATCAAGCAATGAAAATATGATAGATGCAGAAACGTCAGATAATTAATTTTTAAGTAAGTTAAATAATAATAATAATTTTTATTTAATGACTTAAAGACATTTTGATTATAATATATTATATTGGTATTTTTGGATGTTAAACTTAGAATCCACAAAGTTAAATCAAGAAGTTTTAAAAGAAATCCAAATAACTTCTCAAGAAAATATGATTATGAAATCTCTAGAAAAATTTTATGAAACAACAATAAATAATAATTTATTTATTCCAATTGTAAACTCCGAATCAAAAATATCAATTAGATTAATTGATCATTTTGTAACTAAATATTCAAAGGTAAATAAAGTATCATATAAATTAAAGGAAAATGATATTGAACAAACATTTTCAGTTCATTCCTCATATAAACAACAATTAAAAAGATATCAAAAAAGACACTTTGATCCATTTAGTCGCGGTGATAGAATACCATATTTTATGGGAGATTCATGTATTATAACAACAATTGGACAATTAAATTTTTTTAATTGGTTTATTTCAAAAAAAGTTCATGAATATATTTTAGCAAATCATGATGCAATTGAAAATGATATGAATAAAAAAAATAAATTAGATAAGAAAAAAGTTAAAAAAGAGAAAAAACCAAAAAAAATACTAAAAAATCAAATACAAACAAATTCATCAAGTATTATGTCAACCTCATATAAACAACCAATGACAACAAGTTCTTTGATGTTATCTGAGCCAAAAACTGACAAAATTATAGTGTCTTTTTCTTTTATTTAATAATATAAACCCAAGTTATATAGGATTATTTGGGGGGGTTTACTATATTATTAAATAAAAATTGTCAGAGCACTTTAGTGCGATCTAGCGAAGCCCGACATGGTTTCGTAGAAACCGAGTACAAATTTATTAAATAAAAAGAAAAAACGGGTGTTTTTTGTTTTTAGTGAAAAAATTGTTAAAAAAAATTGATAATTAAATATATTGTCGTATTGGGCTTTATATAGTAATGCCATCTAAGAATAATAAAGTTAAAGCCGAAGAAACTACTTCTAAAAAAGCAACTAAGAAAGTAGTTGAAGAAACTGACTCTGAATCTGAAGAAGAAGTTGTTCAACAACCCAAGTCAAAGGCTAAAGCTACTAAAAAGGCTGCACCTGTTGAAGAAGTAGAAGAATCTGCATCTGACTCTGAATCTGATGAGGAAGCTGACGAACAAGCAGATGCAGATTCTGGTTCAGATTCCGAATCTGACGAGGAAGCTGATGTTGCAGATGCAAAGAAAAAGAAGGAAAAGAAACAAAAAGAAACCTTTGAAGAATTAACTAAGCGAATTGATTCTCACCGAACCAATATGAAAAATATTGATAAGGAAATTAGTGAACTTGAAAAAACTCTTAAAACTAAAGAAAAAGAACGTAATGAACACGAACGTCAACTTAACAATGCATTAAAACTTTTAACTAAAACTCATTCTGATGAAGTAACTAAAGCATTAAAAGAACGTCCTAAACGTAAGGGTAATGTAAACGGTGGTTTTAATAAGGAACAACCTGTTCCTGAAGTTCTTCGTACTTTTCTTGGACTAGCTGAAGGTGCTACTATGGCACGTCCTAAAGTAATGAGTGCTCTTAATAACAAGTTTACTGAACTTAAACTTAAAGAAGGTCAAAATACTACTTTAGATAAGGCCACTGCAAAAGCTCTTGGGCTAGGAAAAGCTGGTGAAGGTAAACTAATTAAATTTACTGAATTCCAAACTTTCCTTGCATCATTTTATCCCAAAGCAGAAGTTGAAATTAATGTTTAAGCATTAACATTATTTGATAATTTACTAATTTGATAATTTGATTACTTTAATATATTTTTATAAATATATATTAATTTAATAATTTGCATTTTATGCTAATTGTAATAATGACATTCTTGAAGATTTGATTTTTTTAAATGGTTTTGCAACAAATCCAATATTAATAACTTTATTAATTAGATTGTTATAGTTACTAATTTTTTCTAATTTATTTTCCATAAAATATTTAAATAACAAATATTTTAAAATATAATAGGACAAAGCAGGTGTTGTTTGATTTATCTTAGTATCTGGTTTATGTTTCCAACTAGTTAAATTAAAATGTGAATTTAATGCCATTGCTTGATTTTCAATAAAAACAAATTCAAGTTCTAATAAAGTTTTAATTGATTTATTAGTAATAATTGAAAGATAAATTAAATGGTAATAGATTGCCCAAAAATCAGTAATTGCTTCATAAAAACTGGTTGGTCCATTTATTTCAATTTTAGTTTTAACATGTTGATCACGTAAATCCATATCAAAAAAATGAATCATTTCATGTAAAAGTACTTTTTCAAATTCTTCGTATCTCCATACAAAAATATAATTATCTGAAAAATCAGTATATCCCCCGTTAACATTTGTAATATTAATTTTTTTATTTTTTTCTGGAAAATATTTTTTAAGATTTGATAAGACAATAAAAATATTTAAAATTTTATTTGTAGAATTTGTTTTAAATTTTAAATATTCCCCAAAATAAATCATAAATTTAATTCTTTTAATAACTTTCTTAATATTGGAATCTGTTGTTTTAATATACATAAAATTTTCATTTAGAATTGTTGGTGTTTTCCATGAAAACTTGTATATTTTATTATGGTAAATTAAATCAGTATCTAATGTTTTTTTATCAACCCATGAAACATTTGAAAATTTAGTTATTTTATTATTTATAAGTTTTAATTCACTATTAGAAACTAAGTTAATATTAATATTTAATTTTGTATTGGAAATAAAATTAAGAATAAGTTGTCTTTCATTTCTAATTTCTTCAAGTAATAAATTTGATTTATTAATTGGTATTTTGTTATCATTAAAATATTTAATGTGTTCGAGTGTAAAATCGGACCAGGACATTATAATCAAATGCTTTAATTATAATGGTTTGGAAAATTATTTTCTAATTACATATTAAAAAATTTAAGGTTTGGAAAAATATTGTTTTAATATATTTGCTTTTTCTTCAGAATCTTCGTAATCTAAATATAATTTAATACCAAAATTATGTTCTGGTAATTTAATATTTGTACTTATATTATTACCTGCCGAAATGTTATTTCCATTTGAAATGTTAATTAAATATCCATCTCTACTTGGAACCCAATTTTGTATGGAAATAATTTTATTTTCACCTAAATCTAAATAAATATCAAGACCATAAATTAATTCATAAAGGCTCATAGACTGTTCAATTAAAATTAAATTTTCATCCCATACTAAATTATTTGGTAAGTTAAGTTTAATAATTAAATTACCATAATCACCATTATCCATATCTCCGGCTCCAATAAATACGATATATGGTTTTGTTAAATTAAATATAAATGTTGATGTTATTTCTTCATCTTCCATATTTCTTTTTAATTTAATTTTTCTTTTATTATTATTTGCAATATCACCTAATTTAATATTAAGTTCTAATTTTATATCAAGATTATTAACTTTTTGAAAACATAAAGGTAAATGATAAAAATATTCAGCACAAGTGGAATCAAATAATTCAACATCAGATTCAGAACAATTGATTGCATTTGTAAAATCTTTACGCGGAACAATACCTTTTGAAAAGAAATTTAATATTTCTCCAACATTAAGTGCCCGAAAAAAACTTTCAAAATTTTTTTGTAAATAATCAAAATCAGATTTTTCCAAATTTATTCCATATTTTTTTAATTCCGGTAAATTTAAGTTTTCTTTAATAATTTTTTCTAATATTTCTACAAAACCAAATCTTTCTGTTTGATTCATTTTTTGGTATTCTTGACGAGATGTAGGATTTATAAGAATTTCATAAGCTGTTTGAATTTGTTGAAAATGTTCAGCAGAACCTGGTGTTTTATTTTTATCTGGATGATATTGTTTAACAAGCTTTAAATATGCTTTTTTAATTTCAATTTCGGAAGCATTTGGTTTTAATTCAAGTATTTCATATAATTCCATTATTTTTTATTTTTCTATTATATATATTTAAAACTTTAATCTTTATATTAAATATATATAAATATTAATGGAAAATAATATTTTTGTAAAAATGAAAAGAGAAAAATATAATCCAGATGTTGATGATAAATTAAAAGGTAAAGAATCTGAAAGAGAAAAAGCACGCTTTGAATTAACAACATCAATTTATAATCCAATCACTGGACAAGTACCTGCTCAAATTAGGTCAAATAATGATTTAATTTTACAAAAGGACACAGCATATTCAAGTATAGATATAAAGAAATTAATTATGGAAAAAGAAAATGAACGAATAAATCAAGATATACAATATAAACCAATTAAAACAAAAGTAATTAATAATAACCCTCAAAGTTCTCAAATATCAATTGGTAATTCAGCTAATACATCCAATACAAATGATAATTATAACCAACAACCCCGTACTAATTACATTGAAACTTATGAAGAACTCAAAAAGGGGTCATCTTATACTAAAAATGAACAGGATAAAGCAGTTATAAATAATAAAGAAAAATATAATAATATTCTTGATGGTCTCAAAGATTTGGGTATTATTAAATAAAATTCGAATAAATAGTTTAGTTTTATAAAAATAAAATTCTTTATAAAATTAAATGGACGACAAAAAAGAAAATGAAATCAATTTTGATAACTTATCTGTTGATAAAAATGTTTTAGAAAATTTTTGTTCAAATTCAAATATTAAAAATTTAATTTATTTGTCATCACAGATGGAGTTAAATCCATTTAATAAAAAAAATAAAAAATGGCAACTTAAAAGTAAAGACAAATTTATAAAAGAATGTGAACAAGTTAAAAAAAAAGAATTAAAAGAATTTTCAACAGCATTAGCAAATTTAGCAAAATTGGGGTGTAATAATACTATTGATGTAAAAAATATTTATAAAAATTTTGAATGCAAGTTAGAAAATTTGGATAAAATAATTACATGTGCGAACCATATAGAAACAAGTGAAAAAACAAATGGAAAAAATAAAACTACTTATTTAGTTGATCATGAACCTTATTCACAATCAAATGTGGTAAGTTTTGATATTATAGGTGAAAAGCAAGACTTGAACCAAAAACCAAATATTATTGAAAATACCCCCGCAGTTAAAATTAATAAACCCCAAAATAAACAAAAAATTAAAGAAAATATTGTTGAAATAAAAGTAATAAATAATATTAAATCTCCAACAGAATCATCAATAAATGGGGATTATTTAGAATGTTATGGTAACTGTTAATAGTTTGTAGTTAGTAATTGATTAAATTTAAAAATATTTACAAAAATTTTAAATTTAAGCATTTGGGTTAACTACTAGTATATTAAAAGTTAACATTTCTTTATAAAAACCAATTAATTTTAAGAGATAAAAAGTTCAAATAAAAATTGAATTTTTAATTTCTAGAACTTAAATACAAACTTGTAATGAACTACAATTATATTTATCCGACACTATTACAAGCTTCTAATATTAATACTAACAGTTGGTTTGATATTAGAAGGTATAAAAATAATGCATTTAATAAAAAGAAAAAGAAACATACAGTTAATTATACATATGTTAATACTACTAAAATTATTTTGAAGTTATCTGAAGAACAAAAAAATATTATTAACTTATGGTTAAACGATTGTATTAGCATTTATAATCTTACAAGCTATTATATTAAAAACTTAATTACTGATTCAAACCAAAAACAAGTATTAAATTTTATTAATATTCGAAAACAATTAAACTCAACAGTTAGAAGTATTTGTGAACTTAATAACTTAAACAAGCATACAGGCGATTATGCTATTAAGCACTGTATTGAAATGTATAAATCAGCTGTATCTAATTGTAAGTCTGTTGATAAATTTGTAATTAAAGATTTAAAATACGATAGACGGCGGAAAAATTTAATTATTGAGCCGTTATCAATTAGTAAAAATAAAAATGCTATGTTTTTAAGAGAATTAGGAGAAGTTAATAGTTCGTTGCCGTTAAATATCATTAAACAAAATTCAATTTTACAATATGATTCATATAAAAAAACCTATTGTATAATAACACCAACAACTGTAAATGAAACGGTTGATGTTCATCAACATAAAAAATGTGGTATAGACATTGGTGTACGGACATTTTTAACAGTATTTTCAAAAGCAGACACTTATGAAATTGGTACAAAAACAAATACAGTTATTGATAAAGTAAATAAAAAGCTTGACAATATTAGATCAAGTTATAATCAACAAATAATTAGTAAAAAACAGTTTAGCCAATTATACAACAAATACAGCGATAAACTTAAAAACAAAATAACAGACATGCATAACAAAACATCTAATTTCTTGTTGTCTAATTTTAACGCAATAATGATTGAGAAGGTAAGTATCAAACATATGGTGTCAAATTTAACGGGAAATTTAAAGGAAATAACGAAGAGACGTTTATTAGCTTTATCTCATTATAAATTAAAAATGAAAATGAAACAAATGGCAGTAAAATATGGCACACAAATAACGGAAGTATCCGCATATTTAACATCAAAAAACTGTCATAATTGTCTTCACACAAATGATAATTTGAAAAGTTCAAAATTATTTATTTGTGAAAATTGTAATCTAATAATGGATAGAGATATAAATGCATCAATAAATATATATAAAAATAGGGCTCTAACCCGTTCTTGCCCTTTAAAAAAAGTTGCATAAATTAGATTTATGTTAAGAAATAGCAACTTTTAAGTAACGGCATTCCTAGTTTAATTATAGGTTTCAACAAATTCTTTAACACTTGCAAAATCTCTAGGTCCAACATATTCAATAGCTTTACCTCCTGCTTTTAAAATTATTGTTGGAAAGCCTTCAATTTTAAAGTTTTTAATTTCATTAGAATTGGTTTCAGAGTCAAACATAACAAAATCGATTTTAGAGTTCATTTTTGATTCCAAATCTTTCCAAACAGGTTTAAATGCAATGCAATGAGGGCACCATTCAGCTTTAAATAAATAAAGAGTTGGTTTTTCTGTTTTTTTACCAGCACCACCAGTCATATTAAACCCATTTGATTTTTCTAAAGATTTTAATTTAAGATATTTTGCTTTATATTTTAAATATTTTTCTTGATAATTCATATATAATAATATTAGATAAATTTTTTTATAAAGTTAAATAATGGAACAAAAAACTAATGGTGTATCAAATGATAAAATAACAATTGAACAAGAAACTTCAAAGGAACCTAAAGGTTTTCTAATGGATAAATCATCTTTACTTATTATAGTATTATTATTTATGTTTTCATCAAAATTATGGGATATAGCCTGGGATATTGGAAAATCATTACTATATATTATTATAATACTTTATTTGTTAAGTTATATTAATCAAGATTTAGCTGATAACATTAAAAATTTTATTCACGATTTAACAAATATTAAGTCAAATAACCATTTTTTAACAGACTTATTAGCTAAATTATCAAAAAAAATATCAGAATTATTAAATATTCAAGTTAAAACTGAAGAAAAAATTCAAAAAGTTGTAACAGAAGATGAAAAAACAATTGAAGGTTTTGGAAGTAAGACACATACAAGTTTTTATGAAGGTACTGGAGATATATCAAGTTCAAATACAAAAAATCTATCAAATATTTCCAGATCTGATAGTAAAAATTTTTTTAATTAAAATATTAAAGTAAATAAAGAGAATCAGTAATTACGATATCTCTTATTAATTTTTCTTGATAACCATCAATAGTATTTATTAATTTAACATTATTAAATATTTTTGCAATTGATTCAATATTTTTCATTAAATTTGCAACTCGTAATATTATTTTAATAAAATTTCCCTGAAATCCATTAAATTGATTGGAAATATGTGCCCATGAAGCCCCTTCAGCCCAGGATTTAACAGAATTAAATCCGGATAAATCTATATTCCAAGATAACCACGAAGGATATGGTAACTTATTATTAAGTTCAGTTTCTTTAGTTGTATATGATTCTATATAAGTTTCCATAGAATAAAGGATATGTTTACAACTATCATTACAAATTAAATCCCCAATATAAACTTCATCTTGTGATTTTCCTTCATTTAAAAATATTGATAAAACTCCAACTAATTCAGAAAAACTTAAATCATCAAAATAATTAGTTTGAATTAATTCACCAAGCAAAAAACCATTACATTCATTAGTTTCTGAAATAATTTTGCCAATTTTGGTTAATTTAAACTCAGTATCCACATAATTAAATTCTGATAAAAATTCGAGAATTTGTTCAACTTGAGTTTTAATTTTATTTTGTCCAATTTCAAGATGAATTTCTAATTCATTAATTTGTTTTTTAATATTATAATATTGTATAATTTTTTCTAAATCATTTGATGGAATTTGTTTTAATATTTGAGCTTTTTCTTGTAAAAGTTTTTTTTCTATTTTTGGCGCTAATCGTACAATTCCACCAAATGGTTTTAGTTTTGTTTCAATTTCTTGAAGTTTACTATATGAAACCATTACTTGTTCACTAAAATTATATTGGGTTTTCATTTGGTTTAGTTGTTCTAAATATTTTATATATTGATTTTCCACATTTGAAACCAAAGCTAAATTTTGTAAATTTAATAAAGAATTGGAACAGTTTGAAATAACTCGTTCGGTAATCATTTGCATATTAACTTGGTTTGAATTTTCAATTAGGTAAGATATTTGTTTAAGAACGTATATGGGGTCAATTGAAAATTTTGATGCAATTTTTTGTGGTGGTGCCATAATCATGTTTTTTGCTTCTGCTTCAGACATAAAATTTAAAGTAGGTAAAATTACTACATGACCAACAGGGTCTTTACCTCTTCGACCAGCACGCCCAGCCATTTGTCCGTATTCTTCCGGCCTTAAAATGCGTTTTAAACCCGCACCATCAAATTTATTTAATTGACAAAAAACCACTGTTTTTGTTGGCATATTAACACCCATAGCAAATGTTTCCGTTGCCAAAAGAACTTTTATTAAACCTTCCGAATATAAAATTTCTACAACTTCTTTTAATATTGGAATCATACCAGAATGATGAATACCAATACCATTTGAAACAAGTTTTTCTAATCCAACCCATTCTTCTGAAGTTTCATATAATTTAGAATATTTATGTAAATGCTTATTCCAAATTTTTTTAATAATGGCTTGTTCTTCATAAGAAACAAAACAATAAGGTATTTTTCGTGCATATTGTTCAAGTAAAGACCTATTAAGTAAAAACACATTACATGGGGTCATATCCGAATCAAATAAATGTTTGATGCAATTAAAAAATGTATCAATTGAATATTGATGTTTTGAATAATATTTAGTAATATCGGCCTGAGTTTTAGACCATACACCTTCTTTCCAATCATTATCCCCATATAAAAAATAATTAATTGAACCAACAGTTGGTACATTGTCATTATCTTTTTGATGTTTTTGAAACCATATTCCATGTTGTAGTGGAACTGGTCTTGCATTAGTTGTTGTTAAGTGGCAAGTAATTTGTTTTAAATTACCAACCCATTTGCACATTTCTTCAGCACCAGTGATAGTAGCACTTAACATAACTAATTGAATTTTTTTTGGTAAGTTAATAATAATTTCTTCCCATACTTTTCCTCTATTAGGATTATTTATAAAATGAACTTCATCAAGAATAACACAACCAACATCATTTGGATTAAATGTCCATTCATATATTTGTTCATCAGGTTTTCTAAGCAAACTATTACGAAGAATTTCTGCGGTCATAATAAGTAAATCACCAACCGGATTAATTTTAATATCCCCAGTCATAATTCCAATTGATTTATTTGGAAAATAACCTGATTTTATAAATTGTTCGTTAAATTCAGCAAATTTTTGATTTGATAGGGTTTTAATTGGAGAAGTATAAATAACTTTTTTTCCTTCAGATAAACATTTTGCAATAGCATATAGTGCTAACACAGTTTTACCTGAACCAGTATGTGCAGTAACTAAAAGATTTTCATTATTTGCTATTGCATTTGCACCATGTAATTGAAAATGATCCAATGGATAAGAAAATTTATAATATTCAGGTATAGGCTCCCCAGTATAATTATTAGTATGAATTTGATAAAATTGTTCCATTAACTTTTTTATTAATATATTAATTCAATAATAAAAAAATCAATTTTTTTATATAATTTCTTATGTTCTAGCTTCTAACCACGATAATATTTTAGCATAAACATAATTAGGTGTTAAGTCATCGGGATTTTTTGGAATAAGCACACAATGTTCTGATTCGGATAATATAACAAGTTCTTTGTCAGTTGATTTTATTTTGTCAAAAACTATTTTACTTCCTATTGGAGTTGTAACCTTATCTTTTAATCCATGAAATAAAATTAGTGGAATTGTTATTTTATCCACTTGTTCTGGTATTTCTAAACTAACATTAAATAATTCTCTTACTGTGCAAAGTCTTAATGGTCCCTTAAAACTGTAAAGACATGTATTTTTTGCTTTTATAAATTCATTATTTGTTGTTGTTTCTGAATCTATTTTTTTAGTTGTTAATTCTAATTGTAAATTTGGTAAAATATAGCTAATACCAAGTAATAATTTAATCATTAATGGATTAGGTTTAAGGCGTTCATCAATTGCACACATTGGACTTAAAAGTATAATTCCTTTTACATTAAATTGCTTAACAAATTCAGCAGATTTAATAATATATTTTAATGTTACAGCACCACCCATTGATTCCGCACAAATAAATATGGGTTTATTTGGATATTTTAAATTAACATGTGTGATAACGTTTGACAAATCAGTTACTAAATCAGAAAAACAATTTATTGAACAATGTAACCCCTCGCTTTTTCCATGTCCATAAAATTCAAATCCAAATGATTTATAACCAAATTTAGAAAAAAATCTATCACGAAAACTAAATTCGTCTAAATTTGAATAAATAAATTGAAAATGTGCTCCAACACCATGAACATGTAAAATAATTCCCTTACAGTTACTATTAGTTATACCTTCAATAATATTAATTTTTCCATTTTTTGATTTAATAAAATACTCATTCATTTAATTAAATTAAAATAATAATAAATATTTATAACTGGACGCATTTTATAAAGTTCTTTCTTTTTTCCAACATAACCAATAAGCACGAGATAACATTGATTCTAATTCTTCGTCAGATTTAATTTCAGATACTGAAGAATCATCAAAAATATACCATTTATTATTTGATTGTTTACCAATGTAAATATAATGACCACCATTTAATCCTCCAGAATGAATGACTGCTCCTTGTAAATTATTTCCGTGTCTCCAGGTTTGCCTAATAGTAATTTCTTGTGTATTTTTCATAATACGTCTACCTTTTTGACTATAACGTTTAAGCCATACAAATAAATATTCAGGCCATTGAACAATTTCACTACGTTTTGAAGCAATACGTTTATCATTACAATTTGAACAAAAATATTTATTATCAGATTCTAACTTATCAGAACTTCTATGAATTCTATATGCATCATCAAGACTTTCACAATTTGAATCAATGTCTAAAAGTAAAAAATTATTAATTTCTTCACGATTATAGATTGACAAACATGATCTAAGTTTACATTTAATTCTAACATTAAATTTAATACCAAAAATTGGTTCAATACCTTTGGAATTAGGATTTGCTTTTTTAATTTCTTCATCAATTGTATCTAACAAGTAAATAATAAATTCAGTAGAGTCTTGTTGTGCAAAACCACAAAATATATCTTGCTTTTGTTCAACAATATTTTTTATTGGTGCAGGTGAAATTGGATTTGGATCTGGTGAATAATATTCCATAATAAAATCACTTATAGTTTGAAGAATTGGTGAACTTCCAGCATATTTTATTATTAAAGCACAAAGTTCTTGATTTTGAACTAACATTTGAAGCCCAGCATTAAGATAACATGTATTTCCAATATTAATAAATCCTTTCATTATTATGTTATTAAATTAAGTAATTAGACAATGGAACTATCAATATTTTTTCTTTTGGTAAAAATCCAGGTTTCAAACTAACTTGAAATTTAATTTTGTCTCCAATATTTTTATTAATTTTTTCTTCCAAATAACTAAACTTGAAATCCCACATTTTAACTCGAATAAAACCTAATTCTTTAAAATATATTATCCAACAGTTAGTTGTATTTGAATAAACCCAACCATCCAGTTCAATAGTTTGATTTTGTTTTAATTCTAATTTATTTATTTTTTCTAACATATTAATTTCACGATGAAACTTTTTAGTATTTGTATCTAATTTATTTATATGATTAATATCCAATCCATATGTGTTAACTAAATAATTAAAATTAATATTATATGTTAAACACCAATGTATTAAAGCATCACAAATTCTTCTGATTGGAGATGTAAAATGAACATAATCATAAATATCAAGACTTTCATGATAATTACTTGTTTCATTTATTTGGTAAGTTGCAGATTCCGCATTCATATTAGCAAATGCGCTAGACACATCTGGATCAGTAATATTATTTACTGTTATAACATTCCCAGATAAATGTGGTAAATTTGATTTTTTAGTAACACGATAAGGAATATTTAATTGTTTTAATTGGGTTGATTTTCCGAGAGAATTATTTGCTTGTATCATCCAATACCCAACAAGTTCATGCGTGTCAATATTTTCTTTTTGTAAAATTAACTTGGTAATTTGATAAAATTTATTAATATAATCAATTTGAAGACACCCATCATAATCAACCGCGTATGAATTTGTTACCCAAGAAGGATAATGTAAAAAGTTAATTTGACTATTTGTTTTTTTATTAAAAATAAATTCAATAGTATATGCGGGTCTTGTAACTCCAGCTAATAAACTAGACTCTTTTGTTATTTCATCACCCCATAAATTTAAATTAGGTTTTAATGGCTCTTGATACAATGTACTAAATGCGCTATTTACACGGGTTACTAAATCTATTTCACTAATCCAATAAGTTGGTTGTGCAATATGAATTTTAATATTATATTCATGGGCATTTTCAGTCCAAGACATAGCATCATCTATATCAATACATCCAACAGGATCAATAGAAAATATAGTTTCATTAATAACTTTTCTATTAATGTAATTTTCATTTGGGTTTTTAGTTGGTTTGTATTTACAATCTTTTCTATTAACTTCATAATGATATTGAAGTGTGGAAATTAAATTAGATTGGTCCATTTTTCCAATAACTTGAACAATTTCGCCTCGTGGTAAACCTTTTAACCAATCCTTAAATTTAAATGTTATAACAAGTTTCCCTGTTTGTTTACCACCATATGAAACTAAAAATCCAGGTAATACAGGATTAAATGGTGTTATTTGATAAATTGTTGCGCCTGAATTTGTTTTACCAAATTTAACCTGTTGTGATGTAGAAAAATATCCAGTTAATAACTTTGTTTTAGTTGGACTAGAAATAAGTTTCCAAGAGGAATCAGTTGAGTCAATATTAATAATATCACCATCAAATAAACCCGGTTGATTAAATTCTTTAATTGGTTTTTGTGGATTTAATATATCACATAATACCATTTGATTATCAATTATTTTAACTATAAAATCCATTATTTAATTTATAATAAGAACCCCTGTTATAAATATAAAATTTCAATGTTTTTTCAAATTTAATAAAAAAATTGATTTATTCATTATCTATATTATAAAATTTTATATGTAATGACCTTAGTTTTTAAACTCGTTGGATATACTGCTAATAAAAAATATTATGAAATTCGAGACCCTTTTAATGGTCCAATTAATTTGCAAATGATTACAGAACTTTATAAAGTGTGGGGTTTAACTAATGAAGAAATTTCTAATATTAAATTTATTACTGATTCTGAACAAATTAAAAATCATGAAAAAAACTATGATGTTAAAGAAAATGAAGACCGTCTTATTTATGTTTTTGCGTCTAATTCAATTGTTAAACAAAAGCTTTTTGATATTTTTGTTAAAGAAGGCCATGAAGTTCAAGTTATAACTAAAGTAACTACAGATGAAAATGATGAAAATGATGAAACTGATAAAACCACAAATACTAAAACATCATATACACATTCAGAATCTCCTGTTTATCAGTTACAACCTATTGTTCCTGATCCTGAAATTTCCCAACCAATAACTCAAGTTATTAAATCAGAACCTATTCCAGTATTAACATCAGAAGTTATTGACATGATGAATGTAAAATCAGTTAGTCTTTTTGCTGACACTGACTTTAAAAATTTAATTAGTATTTACATGAGAAAACCAGAATTATTTTCTGTTTTTGCAAAATATGTTCAAAATGGAAATGTAGTGGAAGAATCTCTTAGTCCTGTTGTAACTGTTGATATGTTATCAGATAGTGTTTTATCCATATATAAAAAATCATGTCAAGAAATTAAAAATCTTGGAATTAATTATGCGGATAATATTATTATGGATAGATTAATTAAATATTCAGGACATTTGAATTTAACTGTAAGATCCCTATTATGCGAATTAGCTTGTGAAACAACAAGTATTTAAGTATTAGTATATTAGTATTTGTATATTAGTTTTTTTAATTTAATCCAAATAAAAATTGTGCGTGTGATAACCCGGAATTTTTATCCTAAATAAAAATTGAAATTTTAATTTACTTAAACACCCAATAAGAGGTTTTATAATGTCATACTCTATTGCAAAGTTAAATAATTCTACCATTACCAAGCTTCAGAAGCAACGGGAAGAACGCCAGAAAGCCTATAAAGAAAATAAAGGCAACTGGGAGTTTACTTTTTTTCAAAAGAAACACGACCCCGATCAAGAAGCTAAAATTAAGCTGATAATGAAACCATCAAATGGTTTTAATCCAGCAAATATTCACCAATATATAAATCCTGAGCCAACTCGTGAAGAGTTAATTTGTGCTAAAAAGGCACGAGGTGAATCTCTAAAATCTGCTGAGCAGATTATTTATGACAATTATACTAATACCCGTAACGAAGCAATTAAAGAAGACTTTGCTGCCGTTAATTCTCAAGGTATTAATGCTAAAGTTTCTACTGTTGAAGGTAGAACTAAACGTCTTCTCCATACGCTTGATCTTATGTTAAAGAAAGCTAATAAAGAGATGGTTGCTAATATTTACTTGCGTCTTAAGGAAGACCAGTTTTGCCTTACACCTGAACTAGCCAAAGAATATTCCAAGCAATTGGGACAAATGGAAGTAATTGTATCTAAGTTAAATATGATTGAGTTACAATTTACTCGTTTTCATTCTCAAATGCCTCCACTAAATCTTCAAGGTTTTCATAAGTTGGACCATTGGCAAATTCAAGTTATTGGAAACATTGATATTGCCAAATCTACAATTGTTAATGCTCCAACTTCTGCAGGTAAGTCTGTACTATCGGCTTATGTAACAACTAAAGGTCGTGCTTTGTATGTTGTACCTACAGATGCTCTTGCATGGCAAATGTCTGCATATATTGGAGGAATTATAGGAAAGAATGTACCAATTATAACTCGTACTTATCAAACAAATCCTTCACGTGATAAGATAATTGATATTCTTAACAGTGCCCAAGCAATTGTTGGAACTGCTGATTCAATTGTTGATTATTTACCATTTATAAATATAAATTTTTCATGGTTAGTACTTGATGAAATTCACATGATTGGAAAACCTGAAGGAAGTGCAATGGAACATATTGTAAAAGTAATTTCAAACACTCCAATTTTAGCATTATCTGCAACTATTGGAAATACTGATGAACTTGTTGAATGGTTTAGACGTATTTCACCTGAACAACCTATTGGAAAAGTTGTTTGTGATAAACGTTTCTTCAACTTACAACGTTTTTATTATGATTCGGAAACTGACGAATTACAATGGCTTCATCCTCTTGCATTAATTGATGAACAACAAATAGCTGATGGTTCTATATTAACAAAGTCACTTCAACCGACTCCTCCTAATGCATGGGATTTAGCAATGAAGTTAATGAATAAATATTCAATTGGAAATCTTGATCCTAATATTTATTTTGCTAATATTGCCCGTATTGAATTAACTCATGCTTATAACTATTTTACAGATTTAATTAGTTTTATTGTTTCGCAATATCAAACAGAACCTAAAGGAATTATGGAAATTGTTAACCAATATAAGCATGAAGCTCTGGAATCATCATCTACTAATTTAGTTAAATTAGCATTTAAGCTAAAGTCAATGGATAAAACTCCTGCTATATTTATTCAAAAGAATACACTTGCTTGTCTTCGTATGGCTCGTGAGTTTGCTAAGAATGTTGAAGCAGAAGAAGATGCTAAATATCCTCGTTTAATGCAAGACCGCTTAAAGGTAATGAAGGCTGCTAGACGCATTGAAAAAAAGCAAAAGGATTCCAATGAATCTGACTTGGGAATTAAAGGAGGTTCTCGTAAAGAAATGAAGCAAATGCTTGGTGGTGTTAAACTTAAGCGTGCAGGTTATCATGATGCACCTGTTAGTTCAGCTTCATCAGTTGAGGCTATTGAAGTAACAGCATTACAAGAGCCTCATATTGATTTTATTTTTAATCACCAACAGTGTTTTTCCGAAAGTATTGTTGAAGGTTGGGTATGGGACCTTAAAAAGTATTTTCCCAATACCGGAGAATATTATCATTTTTTAATCAAGTTACTTTGGCGTGGCGTTGGTGTTTATGCTAAGGGTTTACCAGATCCTTATCTTCGTCTTGTTCAAACTCTTGCTTGTCAAAAGCAATTGGGTATTGTTTTTTCAGACCAATCACTTGTTTTTGGTGTTAGTATGCCTTTTAGAACTGTTGTTGTTGTTCGTGATGAAAAGATTGAAGATGATTTAGATGCAATGTTATTTCAACAAATGTCTGGGCGTGCAGGTCGTCGTGGTTTGGACAAAGAAGGTAATGTAGTTTTTGCAGGTTATTCATGGGCCAGAATTAAGGAATTGTCAATTAGTGAGCCCCCAACTATTATTGGTTCTGCAAATTCAATTCAAACCATTCCACATGGTAATAAACTAAGTGAAATTTACAAAACTGGACAAAATTGGGAAAACACTTGTGCAAATTTTCTTGATAATTCATATACTGATGAAGATGGTATGGAATTTGTTCAAGGTGTAAAGTCAAATTATCTTGATACTTGGAAGTTTGGTTATGTTCCTGAAGATGTTAATCATTTGTATATGAACTGGAAACTCCGATACGACGAAGATAGTTTAATTGCTTCATTATTAGTACCTTATCTTAATAGAGCATTTTCTGGCAAAGATCATGTTCAAGAAGCAAATCAAATTGAACTTGCACATTTCTTATGTAGATTTATTAGTACTAAAGAAACTTCAAATCAATCAATGGCACTAGAAGATCCTGAAATTTTAAAGTCAGAGCCTTATTCTACTATTTCTGATATAATTGAACAGTGTCAAATTGATATTCCAAAACTAATTGATAACCGAATGTTTATGTCAATTAGACAAAACTCAATTATTAAAAGTGCTTCTGAAGATGAAACTGATGAATTGAGACATAACTTGTTGGAATTTGGTGAAAAAATTAAAAACATTCAACATTATTGTTTCCATAAAAATATTGCTGGGTTAAGTAGAATTTTAGGAAAGCTATTAACTCGTATTTGGTGGATTTATCATACTAGTTCACCAATTATGAAGCCTTTTGGCATTTATGAAACTGAAGAGTTCAAGAATGTTGATGAACTTGAAAACCATTTGAATGATTCGGATTCTGATGATGAAAATGATTATGAATCAGACTCTGATGATTCAAATTCTGATAGTGAACAAGAACCAACAAATGAAAACTAAAAACTTAAACAATTTGCATTTCCAATAAATATTTATTTTAATTATTGGAATTGATTATTTTAAACAGGAATTTCTATTTCTTGAGAATATGATTTATATAGTTTTTTTGCTTTTGCTATTTCTTCAAGGGACATATTAGGTGCACCCATAATTAATTTGGTATATTTGTCATTATTTTCTTTAAAAAATTCATCCGCATTCATTCTATATATTGGAGACTTTAAAACTTGTGCTGATATTTTACCCAAAAATTCATCAACTTCACTAACATAATTTCTTATAGAATCAGTTCTTTTATCATCGCCATATCTACGTGACAGTGAAGTAATTAATGCAACTCCAAAATTAGATAAAATTAAAATAATATTTGATGAAGTTTGAAAAACATCACTTGGAATCCATAATTTAAATCCAGCAAAAATACCCAATACACTAGATGTAACAATTGATGCAAGTGCTAATTTTTCAGACATATAATTATTATTATCTAAAACCCATTGATAAATATAACTTTGTTGTTTAAACGTATGATACCAGTTACGTAATGTTATATTAGCTTCTTCATCCCATCCATTTACATTATTTGGTTTAAGCATATTTTCCATCATGTTTGTCATATTTTTATGTTCAGAATGATCATCAGGTGGTTTATTATCTGGTGGTTTAGTATCTGAATGTGATGAATAATTTAATTGAGATAAATCATTTTCTGATACATTACCAGATTTATCCGAGATTTCATTTACAAAATTAATACCATTTGTTGCATTTTTTTTTAACGGATTTACAAGGTTTGATGAATTTGTTGCATTTGTATTTTTATTTAATATTGCTTCTTCGGAATCAGATGAACTAAATGTAATATTAATTTTTTGGTCTTCATCAGTATCTTCGGAATCTTTAATAAATAATTCATTTAAGTTATTAATTTTATTATCAGGACTAATATAATTTTCGTTTAAATTAGCCATTATAATAAACATAGATTTTATTTTCTAAGTTGATTTAATAAAATTTTAAAATTTTTATAAATGACAAATATAAATTTATATGGAACAATTGGATATACAATTTTACAAAACCCAGAAACAAAACAACAAATAATAATTTTTGCTGATAGACATGATAATTTACCACATTGTACCAATTCAATAAAAATTGCTGATTGGTTTAAAGAAAAAATGTATTCAAGTAAAATTTTGCTTGAAGAAGTACCAAGAAATACTGTTGAATTAGAAGAATTATGGACAGATTCCGAACATACTCAAGATTTAAAAAAATTATTTCTTGATAATTCAACAATAATAAATGGTCTTGATATTAGGCCTTTTTTAATACCATTTAGTTGGGAACTTGCCCAACCTACAGAACCAACACATAATATTACCATGCGAAAATATTGTTGGAAAATAAATGAGTTTTTTACTCTGAGTAATTTTTTAAAATTGGAATTAACAGAATTTAATCCAGAAAAATTAGCCGGGACAAAACTTGGAAATCATTTTTTACAATTGAAAAATAATTTTAAAAAAATTCTAGAAAATAATTCTGAATTTTTAAATTTTAGTATTTGCACAATTAAAAATATTAATTTGGAGTTTTTAGAATTAATTAATAAATTATTAGATCAAATTATGGAATGGTATATTTGTGCACAGATACACCAAGTTAATAATAAGTCTATAATTGTTCATGCTGGACTTGCACATTCGGATCAAGTAATTGAATTATTAACAAATTATTATCAATTTGAATTAATTGAAAACCAAGGAACTAACAAATTATCCCAAGCATTTTCTCATGAAACAAATGGATGTGTTGGATTATCAGATAATATTTCCAGACAATTTGGAGGCTTTAAATAATTAGGCTTTTTACCCTCAGTTAAAACAAATATTATAATTTTGTTTTCTCCATATTTTTCTAAATTAAATTCTTAACTTATTATAATAAAACCCAATTTTTTGTAATGAGTAAAAAATATGTATTTTCAGATTCAGATTATAATTCTGGTGATGGGATGATGACATCAGTATGGGGACCACCAATGTGGCATATGTTACATACAATTAGTTTTAATTATCCAATAGTTCCTACAGAAGAACAAAAAAAGCATTACTATTCGTTTTATGCAAATTTACAAAATATATTACCTTGTAGATATTGCAGGGAAAATTTGGCAAATAACTTAAAAAGTTTACCATTAACTATGAGTGTATTTAAATCAAGAGAAACTTTAAGCAAATATGTATATGAATTACATGAAACAGTTAATTCAATGTTAGGAAAAAGTTCAGGATTATGCTATGAAGATGTACGCGATAGATATGAACATTTTAGGTCCAGATGTTTAGAAGACCCAAAAAAAATTAAACAAGAAAAAAAAACTGATAAAGTAAAAATTGAAAAGGGTTGTACGGAACCATTATATGGGGTTAAATCAAAATGTGTTCTTAATATTGTTCCGCGTGATGATAGGTTAAGTTCCTTTAAAATGGATCCCAAATGTATTCTTAAAAAAGGAGGTAAAACTAATTCAGACCAAGAAAAATCCCAACAAGAAAAACCTATTTTAAAAACCGGATCAAAAACTAGCTCTAAAAAAGGTTCAAAAAAGGGTTCAAAAACTGGAACAAAAAAATCTTCAAAAAAATCCAAGTAATCTTCAATTAAAAACCCGCATTTAATTAGATGGTTTAGACTTGGGATTATGAGTAGTTTTCATATTAGGTAAAATCCATTGGCCTTTTCCTCTTATTAATGGTTCTAAATTTGAATTTAACAATTGAGCTTTTCCTTGAATAATTTTTGGATTTGGTTTATTAGATGGATTAGTTAAATTTGAATGTTTTATTCTATTTGTTGGACTTGATATAACTCCATGTGTTCCATGATAATTTAATTCATTTCTATAACGATAAAAAGGATCATGTGATTTATACAAAGGATAATGGCTATATTTTAAAATTCTATCTGATGGTCTGTACAATTTATATCTAGGGTAATTTGAATAATAATAAGTTCTAACAAAATTACTTGAAGGATAATAAACATAATAATCATCATAACCAAAAGTTGTATAAATTAAATCCCAATCAATAGGAACTAATCGAGAACCAGTATATAGAACATTACCATCAAAATCCCTAATTATTAAACTATTGTAATCAAGATAATTTGGATAATTAAGATAGTCGGAATAATTAGTTGATAAACCAAAATTTTGTGACACATCAATTTGATAAATTTGTTTATTTCCATCAGTTTTAGTAATATCGTATGAACCGGAATTTAAATTAATTGTTTTACCAAATCCTTTTGATTCATTTTTAAATTTGTAAATAATTCTCACAGTATAATTTTCTGGTATATTAATTCTAATAACTTCATCCTGTCTGAATAAATTTATAACTTCACTATCATATAGACTAGTTGAGGAACCAATTTTAATTTTTTTTATGAGACTTCCATCTAATCTAGCAAACTCAATCATACTTGTCCAAGTATTTAAAAAGGTTTCAATTGATGAATAAGTAAAAACTAATAAACAAATTACAATTAGTAAAAATAAAAGTATTTGTAGCTTCATTATAAATTAATTAGATAATAATTTATTTAATTATTTTATTATATTTAAATTCAAATTTAATTACATCCAAATTTTTGGATTAGTTCATTAACAAATAAAATATATTTTACTTCAGCATCATATTGGCTCATTCCTTTACATGAATTCCATGCTTCCCATTTTTTCCCATCTTTCCAATTTAAAAAACCAGGTTTCTCAATGTTTATATCACCAATTGTAGCTTGTTTATAATACCCATATAATATTTGTAAATCATCACTTCCAGGTGTTTGAGCTAATTTTTTAACTGTATCAGCAGCAATAAGAAATTCTTTTGAATTACCCATTTTATTATTTAATTTTGCAAATAATTCTTTAAATATTTATTAAATAAAAATTTAGAAATTTCCATTTAATTTTGAACCCATTGATTTAAGTTTTTCAGTTATTTCTGCAAGTTCTGAATTTGTTAAATCATGTTGTGCAACATTATCATCTTCATTTGCTTTAATTCTAGCTAATTCAACATTAATATCATCTGAATTTGCTTGAATTTCTATATTTTCAGAATCTGCAGGATCAATTGGATGGTGAATTTTTTGAATTTTTTTATTAGCTTGATTTGCTTGAATAGCTTGGTTGGCTTGATGTTGTTCCATTTGTTGTTGTAATATTTGTTGTTGCATCATTTGTTGGTCTAACATTTGTTTTTGCAACATTTGAATTTCAGCCATACTTGGGGTTTGTTTTGGTATAGGAAGTGGTGCTAATTGATTAGGTCCAGGTTGTTGCATCATTCCAGATACTTTAACAGGGTTACCTTGAGCATCTAATACCCAATAGTCATCTCCTGATATTTGAGGAACTGTAATTTGTTCTTGATTTGATTGGGCATTTGGTTGGGTATCTGGTTGGGCATTTTGTTGAGCTTGTGCAATAGGTTTTGTTTCTTTTTTATTTTTACTGTAAAAATAATATAACACAATTGCTAAAACAACAACTGCAATTCCAATGTAAATATACATTTTATTTTCGGAAAATATTTTTTTAAAAATTTGAATAAAACTGTCTGTTTGTTTGGACTCAACAACATTGTTTGCTAATTCCATAACACTGCTTATAGTATCAGAACTTGTTATGCTGGTCATATATTAAAAAACAAGATTTTAAAAATTTTTGTTAAACTCACTATTTTAAAATTATTTGGATTTTTTAAGCAAATTAGCAAAATTTGATTTAACTCTATCTGTAATTTCAATTTGCCAAATAGTCCCGGTAACTGGGTTATAAAAATTAATTATTTGTTTATCCGCAATAACAAGTTTTCCTATTAATTTAATTATATCAGTTTGAGTTATAGTTTCTTCTAAAGTAATTTCAACAATATTTATTGGGTCCAACAAATCAATTGGACAATATGCTTTTAACTTGTGATTATATGCTAAACCACCGGGTTCTAAGCAAGCAAACATATTTGTAAAATTATTTAATTCCAGCTGAGATAAAATATTGTTTGTGTTGGATATTAAATTATCCGGATTATAATATTCAATTGGTTTAACATTATATTGAATTACAAGTCGAACCCAGTTTGCCCTATCAGCCTTTGGAATTTGTGATAGAGTTTTTTTATTAAATAATACTAAATCTGCAGATTGAATTTGATTTAACCCACAATTAGGTCCCGACAAATTAATTAAATCCATTTGGTCAAATACCCCAGAATTAATTAAATTTGCCCAAGAGAATTTTTTACCAGAAAATGCAATTGTACTTGGTTTATAATTAAATTCCAAATATTTTTCTAACCTGTGGGTTTGCCAAGGAATATAAATACATTTTCCCATTAAACCAAATTTATAAAATTCATCATATTTAAATATATTTTCTTCATAAAATGATTTGGTAACCAGATGGAAAAAACTAGTAGATTCTGAATTTCTAATACAAAGAGTAATGTAAGAGTCGGATAATTCTGTGATACCAATTGACATGATATTATACCCGGATTTTTGTAAAAATTTTGTAAAATTTTTTAATTCTGGGACCAAGGGTTCAGGAACATCAATGCATTGTGCTTGAAGAGTTTTTTTGTTAGTAATACATGATGGTTCACAATGAATTGTATTTGTATTGGGCCATTCCATGGTTAATAGTAGTAAAGGATTATTTTGTGATAATTGAATTTTTCCCACAATATATTTTGCTTTAAGATCCAGTTGATTAGATTTAAAAGGTACATATCCAATTTTTTTTCCGGATAATGTGTATGCACCTATTGCCTCCTTATTCATTCTATTTGATGGATTAGGAATTAATTTAATTTGGTCTCCAATTTTTAAATACTTAATATTTTCAGCATATGTGTAGGTTCCATCAATTTGGATTGTTTGCATTAATAAAACCAAGATAAAAATATTTAGTTTTGAACGGATAAGTTTTTTTAATGGCAAAAAAATATTTTAACCATTAAAAAAAAAAATATATAAATTATAATATATACAAATGACTCCTGACGAAATGAAAGTTTTAGCCCGCGTAGCTAATAGAAACGTTAAAGAATCTCCAATTATTATTAATGATTCTCGTGTTGTCGACATTGGAAGTTTTGATCCTACTGTTGTTCCTCTTACACTTGAAGAAAAAGTTGATCAACTTATGGCCAACTTACAAGAAGTTCAACAAGCAGTTCCTGCCAATGATAATAATGCATACCAAACTGTACTTGGTGATTTAGCCGATGAAGTTGCACAAAATAGTTCTGGTTTAGCTTCTTTAAGAAGAACTGTTGATGCAATTTCTACTTCTAACAATTTTTCACAAATTAACTTATCATCTATTGATGTAATTCTTGATGTCAAAAAGACTAATAGAGTATCTAGCGAATCAGTTGATAACCATAGTGCTTTTACTGATATTAAGACTATTTTTAATGGACAAACTCCAACTGCAGATAACACCAATACTAAAGTATTTCCTATTACTAATTTAGGTAATAAACCTGTAACTGCACTTGATCTTCAAACCCTTGATACTTCTTTAGATAGTGCTGTTAGAATTAGTAAAGCAGCTGTTAAAGTTACTGCAGAAATTGCTGCTGGTTCTGAAAATAAAGTTGAAGTTGCTCAAAAATATTCTGCAATTCCTTCCCTTACAAGTATGACTTCACTTCCTATTCTTGATATTAACTATATTTCTGATAATGATCTTGCAAAACAAGCTGTAAGAATAAGTTCTTATAAATTTTATAAAGTTAATCCCAATATTGCAGGTGAAACATATTACTACTTAAAACTATCTGGCACTACAATGACTTTATTTAAACATACTGCCTACCAAACTAGTGATGGTCCAGCAAATGATCTTGGTAATTCAAGTGGTACTTATATATTTTCCTACTCTAACAGTTCTAACTCTAATGTCACTCATATATTAATTAGTTTAGTTGCTACTACTGCTACAACAGGAAATACAACTTACTCACCAAATTCATCTCAATCTCCAACAATGCAAATTGCAGGTAAAAACTACCTTTGGACTGACGGGACAAATAGATACCTTTTAACTGCAACAAACAATAGTGGCGAATATGGTGGTACTTATGCTGAAGTTCACTTAAACAAATCATCATCTACTTTATCAACTCCTAATCCCGAAGCATTTGCTTCTAGATATAATAAAATTTATAATTTATCTTCTACTGGTGTGGTAACTGATGCTGATGCTAGTGCATATAGATATAGAGTTTCAGTTTCTGGACTAATGAGATTATGTACAGTTACAAGCGGTTATATTCTTAGTCCCCTATCTAACAATGATTATGTTTTTGACTTGAATAGTGAAAACTCTACTTATCAAAAAGTAATGCACAATACTACTTCTGGAGTTGAAAACATTGCAGATGGTTACTATAAAGTTACTACCAGTACTTTTGATGGTCAATCCGTAACATCTCCTTTATTATATAAATTTGTATCAGGCCAAGCATCTTATGAAGGATTTGGTGTAATCGGATCAGTAACTCAAAATACTGGTACTGTTTATTTTGCCGATGAAGATTCAAATAGTACTACTTCAGGTTCTAGCCAATCACCTATGATTGCAAGCTATACCTTACCTAGTTCTATCACAGATTCTAGTACTATGTTTAATAGAGCAATTCAACTTGGTAATCCTACAAGTGTTTCTGTTGACTATTATATTGGTTCTGATAATAAATTTCATTGGGTTAGTACAAATGAAATTGTTACTACTTTAAATGGAGTTTACAAAGTTACTATTGGAACTGCAGATAAATATTTATCAATTAATAATAATGGAACTTATAGTCTTTATTCTGGATTAATTTACAATGCTATTGATACTTATTTTAATGTTATTACTGGTAATGCAACTACTTTAGCTTCTGGTGTTTACGTTGATACCAATGATAAAGTTATTTCTGTTAATAACGCAGGTGAATGGAATAGTAATACAACTGGAAGTTTAGGAAATGGTTATATTAAAATTGATCAAGTTAATGGAGGTTTTATTTTAAGAAAAATGGTTGAAAGATCAACTAACAATATTTATTTAGTTGCAAATGAAGATGAATATACTAAAGCCGGTGCATTAGTTAGAACTAATAATAAATTATACTTTGTACCTGATTTTAATCAACCTACTACTTTAGCTGTTGATACCTATGTCATTCTTGATAGTGATGGTATATTATATAAGTCAAATTCTGATGGTCGTCTTTATACTGCTGTTGATGCAAATGATGCAAAATTATTCGCTTGGTTTGTAGAAGGTGCTTCTCGCATTCATAAAGTTAATAATATTCAAATTGTATGGATTAAAGATGAAATTAACTTTGGTGATAATTTAATTAATTTAGGTGTTGTAAAACACCCTATGTTTATTGAATCTATTGAAGGTACTCGTCCTACTTTTGGTGCCCTATACAGATATGATAGTGTTAGAGGTGCTCTTGCTACTATACCAAATGGTAAATATGTTTTACCCCATTATAATAAAGATGGAAATGATAAAGCAAGTATTCTTTCCGACAAATTAGCTGATTTAGCTGCAAGCTTAACTCGCTTTGCTGGCTTACAAGTTGGCAATTATTATAACATGTATTTTGAAGTTAATGCAGTTTCAAACGGTCCAGTTACTGATAGAATTTTAGTTTCAAATCAATCAGGTAGCGGTGCTCACACATACCTTTTAAATAACTTTGGTATTAGTAAGACAGATTTTACTTCTGATACTATATATGTTGTTAAACCAGATAACAGTTTAGAATCATGGGCAGGTGCTAATCGTACTACTTCAGGTAATTCTGTTTATGACAAATATTATATTGGCTACGATGGAAAACTTAGTAAAACTTTTATTAATGGTAACGGAAGAGGTGAAATTATATTAGGTAATCAATGGGTACAAAAAATTGAAGTTCTTAGTAGTCAAACCTTTACATCACACCATTTGTTTGCTAATGGTGATGAATTAGAAGTTTTACCCGGTACTATTATTTCAGTTAATACTAATAAAAGTGGTCCCGCACAAGATGAAAATGGTCTTAAAATATTCCATAGAGTCGCAAATGCTAACATATGGGAACCATTGTTAACTGCCTACAGTGCTGGTTCAGTTAATACCGTTAATTTAGCTAATGGTGCTGTTACTACTGCCAAATTAGCTGATGGTGCTATTAGTGAAAATAAAATAGCTGCTGGTGCCGTTAATACTGCACAATTAGCTGCTGGTGCTATTAGTGAAAATAAAATAGCTGCTGGTGCCGTTAATACTGCACAATTAGCT
>JACCDG010784267.1_pt1 | contig 58679 bp, 59 predicted proteins | sample 7442471 | NCBI WGS metagenome assembly JACCDG01 (sample SAMN15323444, study PRJNA562643) | freshwater metagenome | isolation source: river surface water | place: USA:Blue River Watershed | collected 2017-08-17 | reverse complement strand
ATGGTAATGGAAAAACCACAACAATTGGGAAGTTGGCTTCAAAATATAAATCTTCTGGCAAAAAAGTTTTAATAGCAGCTTGTGATACTTTTAGAGCCGCAGCTATTGATCAGTTAAAGGTGTGGTCTGATAGAGTGGGCTGTGAAATAGTCACTGGTGCTGAAAATTCAGATCCAGCGAGTGTTGCATACAAAGCTTTAGAAAAGGCCAAGATTGAGAATTTTAATGTATTGCTAATTGATACCGCTGGTAGGCTGCACAATAAATCAAACCTAATGGATGAGCTTGCTAAAATAATTAGAGTAATTAAAAAAATTGATGATTCTGCGCCTCATGACACTGTATTAGTTTTGGATTCTACAACGGGGCAAAACGCATTGATGCAAGTTGAAACTTTTAAAGAGGTTGTAAATATATCTGGATTAATACTTACAAAATTAGACGGTACTGCCAAGGGAGGTATTATTGTTGCAATAGCTAAGAAATTTAAGACGCCAATTCATTACGTTGGCGTAGGAGAAGCAATCGATGACCTCAATGAATTTAAGCCAAATGAATTTTCAAAAGCGCTTGTTGGATTATAATTTAATTACTTTATATATTTTGCAATAGTTGTATCCATTGGAGTAGGGCTGATGCCTAAAGTATTTAGACCATTCTCCTTAGTAAGAATATTATTATATTTAAGTAATTCAACTTGATCTCTTGTGAGAAGTGGCTTCGGCATAAACTCCCAGAAAAATGCTTTGAATTTAGCCATGAAGAATGGAATAGGTAGCAGTAAGCGCTTTCTTGCAGAGATTTGTAGAATTAATTGCAGAATTTCTTTGAATGAATATTGTATTGGCCCACCTAACTCAAATGTTTTCCCACATACTTTCTGTACTCGTGAAGAAATGCAAGTAATTACAGCTTTTGCTACATCGCCAACATATACAGGTTGAAATAAAGTATGACCACCACCAATTAATGGTAGTATTGGTGATATTTTACTAAGCCAACTAAATAGATTTATAAAACTATCTTCTGGTCCAAAAACAACGCTAGGTCTCAGAATTGTAGCTCTTGGGAAAAGTCGTAGTACTTCTTTTTCAGCGGCAAATTTAGATTTGGCATACTCTGAGGTTTTGGCTTTATCAACACCGAGGGCTGATATATGAATTAATCGTTCAACATTATGCGTTGCAGAACATTCGGCAATATTTGCTGCAAGTTTAGTGTGGATGTCTTGAAATTTAGCTGATTTTTTTTCGAATAAAATGCCAACTAAATTTATTACGATGTTTGAACCGCTTACTAACTTATCAATAGTTTCTTTATTATTTAAATTTGCATCAATTAAAGCAATTTGACCAACGGTTCCAGTTGTTCTCAGATGCGATGCGCAGGTTGCATGTTGACCAATCACTTTTATTTTTGCTCCAGTCTTAGCTAATTCCTTAACCACGTATGTTCCAATGAATCCTGACCCACCAAAAACTGTGATAATTTTATTTCTGTAATTCATAAATTTTTTCTTTAATTAATATCTTTGCTTGTCAAAATAGATGCATACCACTAAAGGTAATATTTAAGTTTATATTAATCATAAGTAGATAAGGAGCAATTTAAAAATGTTAAATGCTGTACATAAAAATGAAAAAATGCCTTTTGCGCTTCCTGCGCTGCCATATAAAATGAATGCGCTTGAGCCATTTATATCAGAGAACACTTTTAATTTTCACTATGGAAAGCATCATCAGGCATATGTAAATAACTTAAATAACTTAGTTAAGGATAACGAATTATCTGCAATGACCCTTGAGGATATAATTAAAGTTAGTAAAACTGATCCAGCAAAAATAGGAGTATTCAATAATGCAGCGCAAGTTTGGAACCATACATTTTATTGGCATTCTATGCGTCCACAGGGTGGAGGGGAGCCAAAAGGCAAATTAAGAGAGCAAATAGAAAAAGATTTTGGTGGTTTTGAACAATTCAAAGAGCAATTTAAACAAGCAGGAGCAACTCAATTCGGAAGCGGGTGGGCATGGTTGATTTTAGAAGAAGGTAAATTAAAAGTCACTAAAACTGGAAATGCTGACCTTCCACTGGGAAAAGGACAAGTTCCAATACTTACTGTTGACGTTTGGGAACACGCGTATTACCTTGATTATCAGAACCGTAGACCAGATTATTTGGGAATTTTTCTAGAAAACCTTGCAAATTGGGAATTTGCGGAGAATAATTTTAATAGTAGGTAACTATAAACTAGTTGAGTAAAGTATGCGATTACTAGGAAATATCAAAGAAATTAAAGAGCGCCTAAATGCAGCTCCATCCAAGGATGTCCTGCAGACTACAAGAAACTGGTTTAATGATAGATATGAATGGGTTCAGGTTCAGCGCAATATTTTTGTGCTTACTACAGTTCTACTTTCTATCGCAGTTGCTATTATGGCTGCAGGAGTTAGCTTTATTAAAAGCTCAAGAACAATAGAGCCTTTTGTAATTGAAATCGAGCCAAAAACTGGCGTTCCAACTGTGGTGATTCCAAAAACGAGTCAAGCATTGGCTGATGATGAAGCTATCAGGAACTTTTACATCTGGTACTATGTCAGAATGCGCGAAGAATATTATCGCAACAGTTACAATGATATGGTGAGAGCTGTTAGATTAATGTCTAACGATGAGGCATTCAGTCAGTTCCGTAGTGCAACTTCCCCGTTCAATTCACAAAGCCCATATTCAACTCTTGGTGATTTAGGAACTAGAAGAGTAGAGTTGAAATCAATAATTGTTGATACTAAAACAAAAAAAGATGGACAAGGTAAAACTTCTTATTTCTATGTGGTGCAGCTTAGAGTTCGTCTAATTACAAAATTCGGTGGCAACAATACAACTGAACAAGTTGCTGACAAATTTATAAGAATGGAATGCTCTATGGAAAACTTAGAGTTGAATCAAGAAGATCGTTATATTAACCCGCTAGGGTTTTATGTAAGTGTATACACTATAACTGATGACAAGGTGTGATAATGAGACAAGTAGTAATTTTATTAAGTATAATGCTTTGGCCACTATTTGCATTTGCCGATAACAAGCCAATAGCAATGGATAGCAGGATAAAAACCTTTATCTATAGCGAAAATGATGTCTTTAGACTGGTTGTTCACTATGGTTATCAGACTAGTATAGAATTTGCTGACGGTGAAGAAATCCAGACGATTTCAGTAGGTAATAACTATGCATGGCAACTAACCCCAGTTGGTAGAAGATTGTTTATAAAACCTCTTGAAGAAAACATATTAACTAATATGACAATTCTGACTAATAAAAGGTCGTATCAATTTGAGGTTCAATCTAAGTTGTTATCATACACTGTAGATGAAGAACTTGTTTACGTAGTGAGGTTCTTTTTTCCAGAAGCAGATTTTGATAAAGCGAGACCTAATATAGTTTCAAATGAGACTAAAGACATTATTCCAACAATCGTTCCGTATAATTTCAATTACTCATTAACTGGTCCAGATGCAATAGCTCCTGTGAAGATTTTTGATGATGGAGTTAATACATTCTTTAAATTCGATGACAAGCTACAAGTATTGCCAACTATTTCTATCAAAAGTGACAAAGGCGTTTTACCTCTTGAGCCTAGGAAGAGGGGGGATTATGTGATTGTTAATTCAGTAGGTAAAGAGTTTGAATTAACACTTAATAATAATATTGTGAATGTTTTCAATGAAGCCTTAATGACTAAAGATAAGGAGGTTGCTGAATGAGAGACGATCAAAATAATAATATGCCATCTTTGTCTCCTGCTCCTAATGATCAGCAACAGGATTTTTACGTTGATCCAAGTGATCCATACTTAAGTCAAGAGTCAAATAAAAAAGATATTTTTGATAAAAGCTCTGAGCCACAGAGAGATTTCGGAGCTCCAGAATTTTCTAGTTCAAAGAAACCTATTCTGATTGTGATATGCGTGCTTTTTGGGATTATAGCTCTGTTTTTCTTTATGCCTGCGGAGAAAACTGTACAGCAAGTACAAAAAGAAGAGAAAGCCAAAATTGAAGAAAAAAAAGTTGTAGCTGAAAAAAATACAATATCAATTCCAAAGTCGGAAGATATACCAAAAGCTGTAGAATTACCAACGCCAAAACCTTTGGCGCCACCACCTTTGATTACGCCAAAGCCGCCTGAGCCACCTCCTGCTCCAATTCCAGCGAGCCCAGTAGCGCCAGCATTCCCAACCGATGGGTCTACCCCTTCGATATCGCCAGCTTTCCCAAGTGTGGCGCCGCAAACTACTACAGGCAGTATATTCTCATCAAAAGAAGAGGAAGAGGCTAGGAAGAGAGCTTTGCAAGATCGCAGAAAGTCTGCGATTATGGTTAAGGGGTCTGGTGAGTCATCTCCATCTGACGGGAAAGGGAAAGATGGTGCTGATGCCACTACACCTGAAGGCAAAGATCAAAAAACTACCAAAAAGACAAGTACTGAAGGTTTCTTAGGATTTGGAGACGGCACATTAAATGAGCAAGTTTTGAAAAAAACAAGTTCATCTCAAGTTTCTGCGACTTATCTAGGTAGATTGGACAGTACTATTGCACAGGGTAAAATTATAAATGCTGTTCTAGAGACGGCAGTAAATTCTGATTTACCAGGTACATTAAGAGCTATCGTCTCTCGTGATGTTTATGCTGAGAGCGGTAAGGCCGTGTTAATACCTAAAGGTTCAAGATTGATTGGCACATACTCTGTTGAGCTTAAACCTGGGCAGACCAGAATAAGTGTAGCTTGGAGTAGGTTGATCAGACCAGATGGTATTGATTTAGCATTGAATTCTCCAGGTACAGATACTCTAGGAAGAGCTGGTGTTGCAGGGTTCTTAGATGATAAGACTCTAACTAAATTAGCTTCTGCTTTCTTGATTTCGTATATTATCCCTACGGTCACAAATAAATTGTCTAATGTGAATGATAAGGGTATTACTCAGACTCAAACTAAGGCTACTGATGGAAGCACAACTACAACCACTGCAGGTGGTACAGTCGGCTCAACGCAGTTAAAGGAAAGCGCTGATAAATTCCAAGAGATCGCGCAGAAGGCTATTGAAGAATCGCTAAGTACAAAAGCTACTATTTATGTGGATCAAGGTGCAAGAATAAATGTATTTGTTAACCAAGATATTGTATTCCCTCCGCAAATAGCTATGAACTCTCTTGCAAAAGTGGTGAAGTAGTATGAATAGTTTAACGGCTCTTGAGACCTATTTAGAACCCTTGAAAAAGATCTTTGCTGAAGAAGGCGTTAATGAGATTTCAATCAATAGGCCATACGAGGCATGGGTCGAGAAAAGGGGCGATATTAGGTACGAGAGCCTTCCTGAACTCGACTTTGATCATCTAAAAGGACTTGCTTTATTAGTCGCTCAATCAACTGATCAGCGAATTAGTGAAGAAACACCGTTACTATCAGCCACATTGCCAACAGGTTTTAGGATTCAGATTGTAATTCCTCCAGCATGCGAACCTGGAACAATCGGGATGTCGATAAGAAAACCTTCTGCTATGAAATTAGATTTAGACGGATATGAAAAAATTGGTGCTTTTGATAGTACTGCAGTTGAAGAATTGGTAGATGAGAATATTTCAATATTAAATGGGTATTTAAAAGAGAAAAAAATCAAAGATTTTCTCAGACATGCTGTTTTAAGCAAGCAGAACATTATAATAAGTGGTGGTACATCAACTGGTAAGACAACATTTACCAATGCCATGCTTAAAACTATTCCAACTGATGAGCGTTTGATAACGGCTGAAGATGCTAGAGAAATTGATTTAGCGATGCACCCTAATAGATTGCATTTGCTTGCATCTAAAGGTGGTCAAGGTAGAGCAAAAGTAACTACTCAAGACCTTATTGAAGCATGTTTACGTTTGCGTCCAGATAGAATAATAGTAGGTGAGCTACGCGGAGCAGAAGCTTTCAGCTTCTTGCGTGCAATTAATACTGGTCACCCAGGGTCAATCTCCACATTGCACGCAGACACGCCTGCAATGGCGATTGAGCAATTAAAATTAATGGTAATGCAAGCAGGACTTGGCATGCCACCTGCTGAAATTAAAGAATATATTTTGAATGTTGTAGACATTGTTGTGCAGTTAAAAAGAGGGGAAAAAGGTAGAAGATACATCTCAGAGGTTTATTTTAAAGGTGCTAGAAAAGAGGCTGGGAAATGAGAGGAGATGGATTCGCAAATACATTTAGAAATTGGGTAATTTGGTTTATTGCCGGTGTAGTTTTATTTATATTTGCAGTTCATCTATCTGGTACTATGTTTGCATTACTAGTTGCTGGTACACCTGGTATGCCAGTGATAGTCTTTGATTTTGTTTGGCTAGTATCATTTCAACCTATTAATAAAGTCATTGATTACTATGGCTGGATTCTTACTAATTGGCAGAGTTTGGATCTAGACACCTATAACTATTTAGTGCCAAAGTATTTTGCTTCTCTAATCACACCATTTGTCCTGATTTGTATTTTAGTTTGGGTCAGTAGAAAACGTATATATGAAGCAAGGCCTTTTAAAAGAGAAGAGGCGCTACATGGTGATGCTAGATGGGCAGAAGAATCAGACATAAAAGCAGCTGGATTGAGATCAAAAACTGGAATGTTACTAGGAGTAGATGATAGAGGATATTTAGTCGCAGAAGGTTATCAACACGCTTTACTATTTGCGCCAACAGGTTCAGGTAAAGGTGTTGGCTTTGTAATTCCGAATTTATTGTTTTGGAAAGATTCTGTTTTCGTTCATGATATTAAGCTTGAAAACTATGAACTTACCAGCGGCTATAGAAAGCAAATGGGGCAAGATGTGTATGTTTGGAGCCCAGCTGATCCAGATGGTTTTACGCATTGTTATAATCCGATTGATTGGGTGAGTCCAAAGCCAGGGCAAATGGTGGATGATGTGCAAAAAATTGGCAACTTAATTATGCCGAAAAAAGAATTTTGGGAAAATGAGGCGCGCTCGTTATTTTTAGGGGTTGTGCTATATCTAATTGCGGTTCCAGACAAAGTTAAATCCTTTGGTGAAGTTGTGCGTACCATGAGAAGTGATGATGTCGTGTATAATCTTGCTGTAGCATTAGATACTTTAGGGCAAACTCTCCATCCAGTTGGATACATGAATATCGCTGCTTTTCTTCAAAAAGCTGATAAGGAGAGATCTGGTGTGGTATCAACAATGAACTCGAGCTTAGAGCTTTGGGCAAACCCATTGATTGATACTGCAACTGCATCTTCAGATTTTAACATAATGGATTTTAAGCGGAAACTTACCACAGTTTACGTTGGTTTGACGCCTGATAACTTAAAGCGCTTGCAGCCGCTAATGCAAGTATTTTATCAGCAGGCTACTGAATTCTTAGCACGCAGGCTGCCTAGTAAAGATGATCCTTACGGCGTGATGTTTATGATGGATGAGTTCCCAACTCTAGGTAAGATGGAGCAGTTCATGAGTGGTATTGCTTATTTCCGTGGTTACCATGTTAGGTTGTTCCTAATTATTCAAGATACGCAGCAGTTAAAAGGAATTTACGAAGAACCAGGAATGAACTCGTTCTTATCAAACTCGACTTACCGTATTACCTTTGCTGCGAATAACTATGAAACTGCAAACCTCATTTCACAGTTATGCGGTAATAAGACTGTTGAGTCAGTATCTGCAAGTAAGCCTAAATTCTTGGATTTCAATCCAGCTTCACGCTCATTGAACGTATCAAAAGCGCAACGTGCGCTATTGTTACCTCAAGAAGTTATAATGTTGCCGCGTGATGAGCAGATTATTTTGATTGAGTCAAAGCCACCAATTAAAACCAAAAAGATCATTTACTATAAAGATTCATTTTTTACCAAGAGATTGCTGAAACCAATTAAGATTCCTCAACAAGAACCTTATGATCCACGTAAAGCTAAGGAAATTATGGCGAAGAAAAAGCCAGTTGAAGATACAGCAGATAGCAGTAGTACTGAAGCAGCTACCGCAACATAATATTTGCAATATAGATATTCCTTGTAATCTGTTATATACTCGCGCCATAATGTAAATAGCTGTTTTTTTGCCCAAATATTTTGTTAGATGAAGAGAGAAAATTTACTTTTTATTATAATATTCCTCGAAGGATTTGTTGTTTTGGCAACAGAGCTTTTGGCGATAAGATTGCTAATGCCATTTGTTGGCAACGGTACGGAAGTATTGGCAATTATAATAAGTGCGGTTTTGTTGCCATTGGCGTTTGGCTATAATAAGGGTGGTTCTCAAGATGATGTTCCAACTAGGAAACGCCTAAATAAGAATCTAGTTGTTTCGGTTTGGTTTCTAGTATTTGGATTATCATATGTTATTCACGAGATTTTTTTTGCGTTATTAAATAATATTGGTATTAAAAATCATATTTTTCAAACAACTATTTTTTGTCTTGTTTTTATCGTATATCCAGTATTTTTGTTAGCGCAGACAGTGCCACTAATTAGTAACTATTTTAGCAAAAGAAAATTAAGTGAAATAACGGGTAGAATATTGTTTTTTTCAACTTCGGGTTCGTTCATTGGATCAGTATTCACAACTCTTGTTTTGATGATGGTAATAGGTGTGCATAAGACGGTTTGTGTGGTCGTTGCAGCATTGTTCCTAATCATTGTCATGCTGAATAAAAAAGTGCTTAATTTTTATAGTTATTTTGCAGTTCTGGCATTGATGTTCTGCATTTTTCTAAATGTCAGTGTTTTTGGTAAACTGAATTTTGTTTCGAACAATGCGTATAATATGATTGCAATTAAGGAGTCGGATATAAGCAGAGATATGTTAGTTAATCGCTCTCTTTCTTCAAGGTTATCAACTGATTCAGAGAAAAACTTTTCATATTTAAGGTTTATAGAAAAGTCATTTATAAATAATAATACCTCCAAAAATATACTTATTATTGGTGCAGGAGGGTTTACAATTGGCTTAAATGATTCTCAGAATCATTATACATTCGTTGATGTTGATCCAGAAATACTTAAGGTGTCAGAGAGAGAATTTTTAAAAAAGAAACTAGGTGACAATAAGAAGTTCGTGGCTATGTCTGCAAGAGCGTTCCTGAATAAAACCCAAGAAAAATACGACCTAATAATTTTGGATGCTTATACCCATGTCTTATCTTTGCCTTTAGAATGTACCACAAGAGAGTTTTATATGGATGTCAAAAATCATTTAGGTGAGCAAGGTGTGGTTATCGCAAATATAATTGCCCTACCAAATTTCGATGATAAATTTTCAACGCGAATTCACAATACCTTTGCTAGTGTTTTTTCTCCGTTTAGCAGAGAGGTTTTGACTCCAGATGGATATACCCGTGGCCAGACGTATGCTAACATAATGTACGTTTATCAAGATCGAAAAGATTTGTATGACGATGTGGTTTATACAGATGATAAAAATAGCTACTCTATCGATAGGAAGGTTATGTAAATGGCTATAGTTGTTACAGGCGCTGCAGGTTTCATTGGATTCCATGTTTCTAAAAAGCTCTTGGAAATGGGGCATGAAGTTATTGGTATTGATAATCTAAATAGCTATTATGATGTGTCGCTCAAAAAAGCGCGTTTGAGAATTCTCAAAAAACATAAACCTTTTTCATTCCATAAAATCGATATTTCTAATTTTTCTAAGTTACAGAAGGCAGTTGGTGATTGTAAAATTATAATCCACCTCGCTGCTCAAGCTGGTGTGCGATATTCTTTGGAAAACCCATTTGCATACGTGCAAAGCAATCTTGTCGGGCATTTAAATATCCTCGAAGTATGTAGACAAATAATAGGATTCGAAAGACTCGTGTATGCAAGTTCTAGTTCTGTATATGGGTTAAATAAAAAAACTCCATTTTCAGTCTCTGATAGGGTAGATGAACCAATTTCTCTTTATGCAGCAACTAAACGCTCAGATGAATTGATGAGTTATACATATTCGCATCTATACGGAATGAATATTGTGGGGTTAAGATTTTTTACTGTTTACGGCGAATATGGCAGGCCAGATATGGCGCCGATGAAGTTTACTCATAAAATTTTAAACGGTGAACCAATAGATGTTTATAATAATGGTGATCTCAAGCGCGACTTTACATATATAGATGATATCGTCGAGGGTGTAATAGCATCTATTTCCTCTACTTTAAGGGGTCATAAGATATATAACTTAGGCAATAACAAGCCCGAGACATTGATGAACTTTATATCCATCCTAGAAAAGCATACTGGCAAAACTGCAATCAAAAACATGCTACCGATGCAAAAAGGTGATGTTTATGAGACGTATGCAGATATTACGGAGTCTCAACGAGATCTTAATTTTCAACCCAAAACCTCTTTAAACCAAGGCTTAGAGAGGATGGTGAGGTGGTATTTTTTGACCAAGTAAGAATATACCTTGTGTGGTGCTCTTTTATTGGTTCTTCGCTTGTGCTATAAAAAATAAGTATTATCTGTTGCTTCTACTAAGTAATCTTTCCAATTGGAATCTTGAGCTGAAGATTCTAAAGTCTGTGGTGATTCTTGAGTTTTGTCACTAAGCAAACATGACAAATGGCGAATTGAAAAATCTAATCCTAATATCAGATAAGCAATTCCATAGTTATAATGCGCACTTATTGCGACAGGGATTAAAAGTGCTTGAAAAGATTTGTCAAAAGGCACTTGTGTTATAAGGTGCGTTGGATCACATTCATTGTGTTCAGATAGTATTGAATAATCTGTTAAGGTTGATGCTTGGGTTTTAACTTGTTCTAAATTATCTAGTGATGATGAGTAAAAATTTTGTATGTTATTAGATAGGTCTAAAGCCTTAAATATAGTTTGACTGCTGTAATCAGCTAAAACTGTTACGGCAAATTTAAGATTATTTTCTGCTGTGAATAATGATATCCTGGGATGAATATATTGGTTAGGTAGAGGATCAAGCTTGGTAATGCTGTTATACATCATCTCTATCAATTGAGGTGCATGTTGTCCACTATAGAAATTTGTCACTTTATCTAAGGTGTCTAGACCGTGTCGCGCCATTTTAAAGCCCATGTCGTAAAATAGTTTAGAGATTTGATATTCTGTACGATCAAAAGATTTTGGCACAAGATTTTTCTTTGATGTTAGATAATATGCTGAGATTGCAAAGGCGGCGGAGAAAAAAGGGTAAAACATATGAATTCCTGTATTGTTATCAATATAATGAGATATTATAGTGCATAATTATCAAAATGTCGATAATTATTTGAAATATCTTATTTTATAACCATCTTATAAAGAGGCTCTCCAAGGTTGTGTGAATGTATAGTCTTGGGGGTGAATAGGATGATTGTGTGGTATATAAAGTATTTTTCTTGAAAAAACATAATAAATGCGATATAATTCCATTTAAATCAACTATTTAGGTTTTTTATGAGAATGGCAGATACGTGTTTGGATACGTCAGTCGCTGATTATTTTTCAAAGCTAGTGAAATTTGAAAAAAGTGGATTTTTTTTGAGCCCATATGAGGCTGGGAATATTCTTAGCGATTGGCCTAACAGTGATAAAGTGGCATTGCTTATTGAAAGTGCGCAAAATAATGGATATTTAGAATACATAAAGCATCCAGCCAAAATGATCACTAATCATCAAAAGAGCAAGATGGCTAAAATAGAGCAAGGTTTATCTACATTGTATAAAACTGTTTTGAAATTGTTTGGTGATGAAGAATCTGGGAAATTTCAAGCTTTATGGCTTACAGATACAAGGCTTTCAGAGGTCACATATCATAGGCCAATAAATTATGATAATTTTTTAAACTATATTGAGCAAAGTACCAAAGCCATCGGTTCTGGATATAAGACGATAATTTGGACAAACCTAGATAAAGAAACTTTTTGGAATATACACCCATTGTTTAAACAAGGTTTTAGCGAGTTCATTGAGATCAAAAATCTTGCCGACCTAGATACTGAATATGTCAAATTAAAAGACTTGCTTTTGTCTCCAGATAAATATTTACCAAAGACAGATGATAAAGCTAAATATACAGGCTTTTTAGTTGATTTAGCCAAATACTTAATATTAGAGAAAGAGGGTGGGTTGCTTGCAGACTTAAACTTCAAATTTGTGCAAGACTTTGATCCTATGTATCTAGAGCATTATGATTATATTGGTAATAGATGTCTAGCTGGTGGTTTGGCTAGAATTGAAAATAATTTTTTCTATTCAAAGCCGCATCATCCAATATTTAAGGAGACTTTAAATATTATTGAGGAGATGATTTTTAACCCTAGCTTTGGAAACAGTATGTTGTTGAACGCTGGGCTGAGATCCACTCCTTTTACAGAGCTATATTCTATGATGCCTTATTCGATAGGGTATATTAAGGGCTTTAATCAAGATGGTAATAATGATGCTCTACATACAATAGTGATGCCTGGATCACCGGGTTATTCTTGTGAAGAATTAAAAAAACGTTTTACAAAGAGTGGTCAAGAATTTTCTCCAGAATTGAAAGCCAAGATCGCTGATTATGAAGCATTGGGCTATAATTTAGAAAATTTAACTGATAAAGATCAATTAAGAGCAGCTTTGAAAGAGTTTAAACAGATAGAAGACATGCTTTATGAGTATCAGAGTTATCAATGTGTTGATGGATCATTAGTGGGTGCAGACACGCAGGCTATGTCTTGGGGATCGGCTTCTTTATTTTAGATATTACAGAAGTTATAACCAATCTGGATTGCAGTTGTACTCAGGTGGTTGATGTAGTTTATCAATATCACACTGGTAGCAAGATTGTGAATACCAATGCTCTGGTGTATCAAGCTGGTTTAGGTTTTCAATGCGTTGTTGGGTTGAGTCACAAGATTCATAGCTTTCCCTTAATGCCTTTGTCATCAAGTTTTCATTAGTTTGTGAATATAAATACAGGTGTTTTAATAGATCGGCATATGTTTGCACCGTTTTATCTAAAAGCTCTGTATCAGATCCATCGTGACTTTTTAATACTTCAATTAAGTTTTGATCAAGTTTAGTTAATGTATCTTGCTCTATTAAGTTTTGTTTTAATAAAATTTGGTTGTTATCAATTAAAACATTATAAGGCGACTTAATCTGTAAAAATATCATGCCGTTCTTTTCTTTTACCAAGTCATTGCATATACCAATTGGGTTCTGGGGTTCGGTGAGCAAAGTGGTGTAAAAATATTGGCAGTAACTTAAGCTTTCATCTGTGTTCGGATTTTGTAATTTCTGCGTAAGTTCTTGTTCGGCAGAAAAAAGTAGGTCTTTTTTAGGTTCAAAAGATTCTAATACTTCTTTAAGTATCTCAACATTTTTTGCCACAGCTGAATTATAAAGCATCTCAATAGTAGCGAAATCCATAGTCTTTAAGCTGTTTTTGGTTAAAGCGACTTGGTTTTCAAATATCTGCTTGAAGCTAAGATTTTGTGATTTGCAAAGCTCAAATTGCTCTAGGTACTCTGCCTTATCTGCTTCAAAAGAACTTGAGTCTTTTACTAATAAACTGGCAGATATTAATTTAGCTATAAACTGCTCACTAGAGAGATTTTCTTGAACAGATGTAAACAGAACGTTTGTGGAGTACAAAATTGTATTTATTATATTGTATATAATGTTTTGTTCTGCGCTAAGAAATTGCGATGTTTCTTGGCTATATAACGTGCCAAAGTCGACTAATTTTTCTATTAACTCATCACTTGAATTGTATGCAGAATTTGAGAATTTAGCATTCAAGTCATTTACTGTATTCAACTGATTTGTGAGTTTGAAAACGTGATCTTTTATATATGAATAAACCAATGTAGCTGGTTCTTTTGTTAATGAATCGGTAATCTTCTTTTTGAATTCGCTTAATTTGTCTAGCGTTTGATCATCTAATTGCTTATTGCCGCTTCTTTCATATAGATCGTTGATTAAGTTGTGTGCAAATGTAGATAATTTCTCAACGCTTTCCAAGTAATCTTGATTATTTATCGATTCTAAATTTTGTTTAAGCTTGGCATCACGTGCATAATGGGCTTGGGCTAATTCTGACAGGCCAGCTATAAATTTAGTGGTGAAACCGTGTATTGCATCATAAATTTTGGATGAGCGCTGCAATTCAGAATAATTGGCTCCGTTATTGAGCTTAAACTTTATAAAGTCACTAAAGAAATCATGTTTTTTTTCTTCCATAAAACTTTTAAGAAAGCCTAGGGTTTCATTATTATCTGTGAGACCGGAAACTTTAATATCGCTCATGAAATCAGCAGTACTTTGATTGGTTGTAACTGCTTTGCCTATTAGCCTTACAATGCCAAAAAGTTTTTCAATTTCTTTCATGATTTACACTCTTGTTTTATATTGTGGTGCAATTTATATGCAATAACTGTGCCAAGTAGGTTTTTGATTTTAAGTATAAAAATACCTCGGGCCTATAGGCTTTTAGGAGGTAAGCTAAATTCCTCAATTATCAGTTTTGCTAAGAAAGAATTCGATGGTACGGTCTCTTGGGCTTGATTTGCGCAAAATAGATCTATCGCAGGGTTAGGATGTTTGTTTAGATAGCGTTGTAGGATATCTAGGACATCATAGGCGCTGACAATAAGAATGCTTTTGGCATCGCCTTTAACAGTTTTATCATCCCAGATCTTTGAAAGTAAGGTGTGTGGCATATTAGCATGATCATATTGGAAACTTTTATCTCTTTCTGTGAATTGATAAAATTCTTGAGTGATTTGTCTTTTAGTCTGAGTGTGTGAAGCATCGAATAAAATCATCTTTTTAGAAGTCGTGAAATTAGACCTATAAAAAAAGTTAAATATGGAAGCCTGAAATGGTAAATATTCGTCTGGTCCTGTTAGCACAAAAACAGCTAAGTCATAACTTTTTTCACTTTGAGTTAATGGGGGTATGCAAATCCAATGTAGGGAAGAGAATATATCTATAATACTCTGCAGGTTTTGCCTTATGGCCTCATCTAAAGAGTTATCAGCGGTTTTAATTTTATAATATCCTTTTTTCTTTGATCCAACTATGCGTAGAAGACAGGATATATGAGCTCTCTCATCGGCAGAATAATATTTCAAAAAATCTTTTGTTACTTTGATGCTTTCTGATCGCTTACTTTCTGTAGTAGCGGTTTCATTCTCATGGCTAGTCTCTGCAGACTGCATCCCATCATCATCTGCATCAGCTAATATAGGAGAAGTAGGGGAGGTAGTTGCAAAAGAATTATTGGCAATAGAAGTAGAATTTGTAGATGTTGCCCTTTCCCCACTATGACTTAATGCATTTCTAATGTTTTTGCTAGTTACATCTATTCTCAATTTTTGAGAATCTTCACTACCTCTTCTTCTCGGGGATATTCTCAAAGAACCTGCAGATTGAGATCTAGTAAGCCCACTTATTTGAGATGAGCTATTAGATATTTGAAGTGTAGATTTATATCCAAATGTTCTATCAGAACTAGGTTTAGGAAGTTGCTCTGTTGGTTTATCGTTCATGACATCTCAATTTATTCTTTAATTCTTACTAAAGACCCCAATTCGTCTAAATGCATTGTAAAGTAATTATTATTACCATTCGCATAAGCTCCAATAGGTGCAGTACAATTGCCGCCGTGTAGCTTCATAAATTCGCGTTCTTTAGTAACGCAATCAATGGTTAGTTTATGTGAGATTTTTGAAAGCAATGTAGCTATATCCGAGTCTGCAACTCGTCTTTCAACACCTATTGCACCTTGTCCCACTGCGGGAACGAATATACTTGGGTCGAATACTTCTTTAATTACACCTTCTAGCCCAAGTCTTTTAAGGCCAGCAAGAGCAAATATTGCAGCATTGACTTCTCCAGTTTCAATTTTTTTCAGTCTAGTTATTACATTGCCTCTGAATGGAACTACTGTAACATTTGGATTTATTTCTTTTACTAATACAGCCCTACGTGCTGAAGAAGAGCCAACAACAGTTCCTTTAGGCATGTCCGTTAAATTATTAAATTTAGAAGACACAAAACAATCTCTTGCGTCTTCGCGTTCAAGCATGCAATCGATTATTAACCCGTTAGGTAATTCCGCTGGAACATCCTTCATAGAATGGACTGCAATATCTATTTTATTAGATAAAAGTGCTTCTTCTATCTCCTTCAAAAAAAGTCCTTTGCCACCGATAGTAGCTAGGTTTTGATCAAAGAATTTATCACCAGAAGTGATAATCTCAATAATTTCGAATGAAGTCTCTGGAGCGACGTTTTTAATACTATTAATAACAATATCAGTCTGGACTAGAGCTAACTTACTTTTACGAGTTCCAATTCGAATATGCATTGTTTATATTTCAAGTTTAACAATTGAGACAAGTATCTTAGGCTCTTTTGCAGTTTCGGTTTGCAAAATTCTCTTAATAATACTGCGAATCTTATTTTCTAATTCATCACCAGTAACTTTAGGATGAGCTTCAACATATTCAGCTATAGCTTCTTCAAGCATAACGAAATATTCACGATCATCTTTAGAATCTAAAACGCCAGGGGCTAGAACTATCGGGTCTTTTAGAAGCTTATGCTTTTTATTAATAACTACCGTAGCTGTTACTAAACCTTGGTCTCTCATACGTCTACGCATTCTAAGCACTTCACTGTCGGAAGGAAGTATGAAGTTACCATCGATAGCCATTATTCCAGAAGGAAGTTGGGCTATGATTTCTGGTTTTTCACCGTTGACCTTAACAATGGCGCCATTGTTAACTTGTACAGAGAATTTTGCACCATGTTTTCTAGCGAATTTTGCATGCTCATGCAAATGCATCGGCTCGCCGTGCATAGGGATAGCAACTCTTGGTTTCACTATTTCATACATTTTTGCAATTTCACCACGTGAAGGATGACCTGAAACGTGAACAAAGTGATCTTTTTCTGTCATCACTTCAACGCCCATTTTGCAGAATTTATTAAATAGGGAGAAAATTTTATCTTCATTACCTGGGATTATTTTTGAAGAGAAAATTACAACATCACCCCTACGTACTTTAAAGTCTGGATGCTCTCCTCTCGATAATTTACTTGTAGTTGCCCTAGGTTCGCCTTGGCAGCCAGTAGCAATCACTAGAACTTCGTGTCTATGATACCTCTCAATCTCTCTTGGACGCATGAATGGCGGAAGGTCATGAAGATAACCGCACTCTAATGCGGCATCGTACATCTTCCATAGAGACGAGCCTGAAAGCGCGACCTTACGGCCACATGCTTCTGCGGCTTTAGCTATAGTATGAATCCTTGCGATGTTAGATGCAAAAGAGCTAACTACTACCAAATTGTTTTTATGTGAAGCAACAAGCTCTGTTATACTTTTAACCAATGAACCTTCAGAGCCAGAAAACCCTTCGCTGAAGATGTTTGTTGAATCACAAACCATTGCTAGGATATTTTCTTCACCAAGTTTTTTTAGAGCATCAATATTAGATGTCTTGCCAACTACAGGATCTTCATCAAATTTCCAGTCGCCTGTGTGGAAGATTGTTCCATGTTCAGTTCTTAATACTAAGCCTTGCATTTCAGGAATAGAGTGGGTGAGGCCAATCATTTCTAAATCAAATTCACCAACTTTAAATTTACTATTCAGTTTTATTTCATGAATTTTAACATCATTGGCTATTCCCATTTCAGCCAACTTTCCTTTCAGAACACATGATGTGAATTTTGTGCAATAAATTGGAAGCTTAAATTCATTCCATAGATATTGTATAGCGCCAATATGATCTTCGTGAGCGTGGGTTAAAACCAGTCCTGCAAAGTCTTGTCTGTGTTTTGTTATAAATGATATGTCTGGTACTAATATGTCTACCCCAGGGAAGTAGTCATCTGCAAAACCTAAGCCCATGTCCACAACTAGCCATTTTCCGTTGTAGTGATATAGATAAAGGTTGATACCGATTTGGTCTGTGCCGCCTAATGGTAAAAACATCAGGTCGTTCTTATGTTGTTTTAAATTTATAGTCATCAATTGTTAAATTATTAATTCAGCCAAGTGTATCAGAAATTATACTAAACAGCAAATTTTACCCGTGCGGTGTAATGATCTTGCGGTAATTGGTAAAATGTGGTATGTAATACACGATATTAAAATTAAGGTATATCAATGCAATTAGATAGAATTACAGTTGGAAAAAAAGCTCCTGATGAAGTTAATGTTATAATTGAAATCCCAATGAATGCTGGGCCAATTAAATATGAATTCGATAAGGAAGCAGGAATTATAGTCGTTGATAGATTTATGCAGACTACAATGTCTTACCCTTGTAATTACGGGTTTATTCCGCACACTTTATCTGGTGATGGTGATCCAGCAGATGTGCTAGTTTATTCAAATTACCCAATAGTACCTGGTGCTATGATTACAGTGCGTCCGATTGGTGTGTTGATGACCGAAGACGAGAAAGGTTCTGATGAGAAGATCTTAGCAGTTCCCGCAGCTAAAATTGATCCGTCGTTTGAGAAAATAAATTCGTATAAAGATCTCCCTGAATTAGTGATAAATAGAATTGAGCATTTCTTTGAGAACTACAAGAAATTAGAAAAAGGAAAGTGGGTTAAAATTTCTGGCTGGAAAGATGCAGCAGAAGCAAAAGAGATTATAAATCAAGCTATTAAGAATCATAAATAATATGTCGGCAAACTTTGTAGTAACAACCTTTTATAAGTTCGTTGATCTTCCAGATTTCGAAGATAAGCGAGTGAAGTTTATCAGGTTTTGTAATGACCATAAAATCAAAGGGACTATCCTGCTTGCGCAGGAGGGGTTAAATTCAACCCTTACTGGGACTAGAGAGGCTATTGACGCTTTTTATAAATTCATTACGAGCATGACTGAATTTTATGATATGGAGTTCAAAGAAAGCTTTAGTGAGAAAATGCCATTCAGTAAGATGAAAGTTCGTCTAAAGCCAGAAATAGTGCGGCTGAAAATCAAAGATCTTGATATGTCGAAGGTTGGTGAGTATTTGGATGCGAAAAAGTGGGATGAACTTATTTCTCGCAAAGAAACCATAACTATTGATACCAGAAACGATTACGAAGTGATTTTTGGTACGTTTAAGAACGCTACAAACCCTAAGACTAGAAATTTTAGTGATCTTCCTGAATGGGTTGAGCGTAACCTAAAAGGGGTTGATAAAGAGACCCCAATTGCTATGTTCTGTACTGGCGGCATTAGATGTGAAAAATCAACAGCTTACATGAAAAATATTGGCTTTAAAAATGTTTACCATTTAAAGGGTGGTGTGTTGCAATATCTTGAAGATACTAAAGGCCAAGAAAACATGTGGCAGGGTAGGTGTTTCGTCTTTGACGACCGTGTTGCGGTGGATTCTGAACTAACTGCGTACTGCAAATAACGTCTCTTTTACACAAAGCATTGATTTTTCAGTGATTTTTTGATATAATTAGCTCCTCATTCTGGGGGGAATAAGATGTCTGATATTGTTTTGTTTGATAATTTTAAATTATATAAGTCTAAAGATAATGGTGTAGAAGAGGGCGGATTTTATAGATATAAAGATCCCGAAAGTGGTAAAGTCTCGCGCTGTCTAGTAAAGAAAATGTTAGCTAATGCTATTGTAAAGGAGTATGTTTCAAGCAATATAGCTCATTTACTTTTGAATGAGCGAGCTCCTAAAGTTGATTTGGTTTTTTCAAAACAAAATGGGACAACTGTAATTAGAACTGCCTCTTATCTTTTAAATAAATTTCAGACTCTTGATAAATTTGCCAAAAAGAATTGGGTTGTATCACCTCTAATTGATAGTGGTTACGTAATTGATGGGCAAAACGCAGTACTACCCTTGCAAGCTTTTAGTGAAGGTTATTTGAAGGAGAATAAAAATCTCGAAGTTTTTAAACCTCTTGGGGGTGCAGAAGAGTTTCTAGTCGTTACCGAGTTCTTGAGGCATACAGATCTTCACGATCAAAATAGGGGCGTCATAGAAATAAATGGAAATCCGCATAATGCAATAGTAGATTTTAGCTATAGCTTATTTTACAACGAAGATTTTAAAGAATTGTTCAAGATTGAGTATTCCCATTTAGTTAGTAGCTGCGTTACTGATAAAAAGAAAATGATTAAAGCAATTGAGCTCTTAATTGGCAAAGAAGAAGAGATTTTAAATTTAACAAGTAAGTTGATATATAATCTGAATTTAGTTGGAATTAAGGCGAGTGCAAAGATTGTAAAAAGCAATTTAAAAAGCAAAATCACGGCTTTTAAAAGTGAGCTGCAGTGGCTAAAGGTTAGCTTGGAATTGCAAGGTGAAATTAATGAAACATCTGCTTCTCAAATTTTTTCCAAGCTAGAAAACTCAGCAATTTTAGATGTCTCAAAAGAAACTGTTCGATCGGTAATTGAATATGCTGTGAAAAACAATGTGCTGAATGACCTTGAAAGACAGTGTCCTGAAGTTGTTTATTACTCAAATTATAAAGAGTTAGTCAAGCTTTATAAAATGAAGTACGACGACAATGTAAAGGTGACTTGCGATGAAAATATCAGGCCATTTTTAATGGTGATTGATGAATCAATTGAATATGCGGTTCAAAATAATAAGCAAAACATACTTGATGTGATCGCATGCAATGATGAATCTGGTTTTTATTTTGCTGAAGTGTTAGAAGCAGCAGTTAAGTATGGTAATAAACCTATATTCGATATGTTTTTATCACTAATTCAACAAATGCGTGATGATAATACCAAAGATTATTTGAATTTTCTAGATAAAGCTATGTCTAAGTCCATAGTTTATGATAGACCTGAATTTGCAAAGACAATATTTCATGAAGTCAAAGAATTTGTTAGTGCAAAATCTGAAGAGAAGTTGGGTACTTTGGCATCATTTATAATTGAGAGAGGTGTTGAATATTCTATATTGTTCAATCAACCAAAGTTTTTTAATGGTTTTTTTAGTTTTTGTGAAGGAAGCTGCTTAAGTACTGCTATTTCATCTGCAATTAGCTTAGGAAGAGATGGGGCTCTAAATCGAATAATTAGTGAAAGGTTAGACTTGTCTGAAAGAGTGACATCTGAAGATGGGAATGATTATGTAGGAAGATTAATAGCAGGCTTGGTATATTACAAAAATACTAATGTGCTAGACAATTTGTTAGATAGAGGTTTGGTTCTTACTACTGAAGAACAAGATAATATATCTAAAGAATTCCCTGAGTTTTTTAATAAAATGTGCGTTGATAACAGCGGAGCTTTGATTGTACCTAGTAATTTTGAGTTTGTTTAGGTTGAGCATTTACCTAATCTTTGGTCAAGAGACATATTGAAAATGTTTAATACGAGTTTTCCCAAGCTTTCACAGCTGACTCTTCATCGTTTCTATATGAGTATTTTTTGAATACTTGGCAATTAGAAATGTATGTTGCCCAAAGTGGAATAAACGGAATGTTGAAATAGAAAAAAGCTTTAAACAAAACTATATTTGTACCTAAGTCAAACAGGTTTTCGGTATCCAGATCTTTTAGTAACTCATGTGGAGGAATCAGCATCGCCGATTCACTAGTGAAAATTGCGGCGCTTAGTGCAAGATTGATGATCATGCAAATAAAAATATCTAACTTATAACCATCAACACCAATTACGCTTATCTCATAAGCTTCTTTAAAGCTACATTTATTGATTAGAACTGAATATTCAACTAGGGAAAGTCTTAAGTAGTAATGTACGAATAAAACCATACATAAGCCAAATGCTGGAAAGGTAATGAGAGTAAGTATCGATTCTGCGACCGGCTTGCTGACATCGTAAAAGTTCATAAAAAATGAGCACACAGCTAATAGAAGAATAGGAAAGAGAAATAAACTAGCGAAAAGAGTGGGCTTTGCGAAGAAGGTAGTTATCAGTCTTGGCAGGCTTTTAAAGCAAAATTTGATGAAATAAAAAATCTTGCTAAAAATCCGCAGACTTCTTTTTTCAAAGCTCACGAAGGTTATATATGCTGTGTTAAGTACATACATTAGGTAAAGAAACATCCACAGTTCAAAGTAATAAATCATTGATGCTAAGTTTATTGATAAAGAATCTATAGAAAACTTATTAGCATCAAATTTAAATTCAAAGTCTAAAACCCCAATAATCAAAAGCCATACAAAATAGGAAAGCAAAGTGTATACAAAAAAGATGCTGATATGGCTAAAAAAATTCCTATAGCCAAGCCATAATAAATTCAAAAATTTCATAATGAGACCTTATCTTATAAATCAACGTTAGCGATTAACTAGAATGAAATCAAGCTTTTAGCTTCTAACCTTGATTGCCGAGTCGTGTTTTTGCGAAGTTGCTAAATAAATTGAGCTAGCAAGAATAATTGCAGTGCCTAGCATAGTATTGATGCCAACGATCTCACCAAAAAATGTAAATCCTAACAATGTAGAGAAAATTAAGCGGGTATAGTCAATTGCAAGTAAATTGCTCATTTTGGTTTTGGTATAAGCCCAAGCTAAGCAAAAGTGTCCTGAACATGCAAAAAATGACATGGTAAGTAACATAATAAATTCCTCGAAATTTATCATTCTGCCATGCTGATATAAAAATGGTAAAGAAAGAGCAAAGATAATGATATTACCATAAAGCACAATAATGGCAGGATGTTGCTTTTCATTAGTGAGTTGCTTTGCCATTACATTGGCTGCTGCCCAGCATAGGCAACTGAAAAGCGCATACAGTGCATATGAATTATAGTTATCGCTGTTTGGGTTCATAACTATATATGCTCCCGTAAAGCCAATTATTAGCGCTGTCCATCTTCTTCTATCAAGGCGGTCTTTAAGAAAAATAATTGCCAAAATTGCGGATAAAAGGGGAGTTATAAAGCTTAATGCTACAGTTTCGCCAATTTTCATGTTATGTATTGCAATTGTCCAAGCAGGGATGCTAATAAAATCAACGAAGCCTTTAAGATAATTGGTTTGTGAAAACTTTGGTAAGGGTTGTTTGTGGGCTTGCAGCAGTACAATTGGTAAAACTAATATCATACAGAAGAGGCTGCGATAAGAAACCAAAACCATAGGGTCAAAAATTTTGGTTAAAGGCCTAATTGATACGTTAACACATGCAAAGCAGAAGCAGGTAAGAACCATTATGGCAATCCCTTGAAGCTCATTACTTATGCGTAGTGATTTAAACATGTTTGATATTAACTTTTTGCCTATTATAATACTTTTTATAGAGAGTGTATATTAAGAAAATAGATGAAAGAAGAAATTTTAGCGAAAATCGAAGCTTGGCCTGATAATTTTAAGCAGGATTATAGGAGTAAAATAGATTATATACTCAGATTATTGAATAGAGAGCCGCTTACAAATCCAATCAAGGAGTTAATTAATAGGGAGGTCGCGCAATTAGAAAGACGCCTAGAAGAACAAAAATCAAGCGTTGTCGAAGAGAATCAAAATAGCCAGCTAGTTGAAAAACTTGTTCTAAGATATAAGGCGGAACAAACTACTTTGACCGAAACTACTTATGATGAAATCTTGAAATATGGGAATGATATTTTAGGAAGTTTAATTGATTCAGAGTATGGGCAATTAGTAATATTGGAATTACACAATCTTATTAAAAAACAGCCTTGCGAATTTAGTGCTATAATATCGTTCATAGACAAAATCGATAATGTTGCAGTCTCGAAAGAAAGCTTGCTTTATTATGCCGATATTGTTTCGGGGAATTTTGAGTTTTTTGATTACGCAAAATGGCTAAAACTCTCTAAAAATCCTATAGCAGAGATAAAGAATGAGGTGACAGCAATAAGTAAAAAATTTATAGCTGAGGTTGTTAATTTAATTCCAGAAGCTCGTAACAACCAATTAGAGCAATTTAGAAGTGTTGTGAATGCAAAATCTCAATCTGATTTAAAGTGGACGCAGGTTAAGCTCAGGGCGAAAACGGAGCAAGAATTAGCTGATTTAGAAATGGCTAGGGGAGCAATCTATGAGACTATAAATTTCTATTTATTTAATGCGCGCAAACTACATTTAGATCTTGAGGATGTTCATGAGCAAGAAGTGGTTGATTATGAATCAAGAATTAAAGATCAATTAGAAAGAATTAAAGAAATCATTGATTCTAATAATGATACAATGATTGATATATATAGAAAACCAGGAATACTAAGAAGATTTTTATGTGATTTGATGACGCTAAGACCGTATTCAAATGAAATAATTAAGTTAATACTTTCCCAAGTGATTAATCTAGTAAGCAGTGGGCTAGATATTCGAACTAGTAATGCGATATTAAGCACAATAAGATCTATACCAGGTATCGTCGGATTTCTTCATAGAAAATTATACACAGCAGAAGAAATAAACTTTTTGCATAAATTTCTTAATGGGGCTTTGGGTATTCTTGAGCTTAGCAAGTTGTCTAAAAACATCATGAAGTTATATTTTGGCACCCCAGATAAAATTGAGATGTTTGAAATTTTTAAGGCCAAAGAAGATAGAGAATTTCTCCAGGACTGCTTAAAAAATCGAGACATGAAATGTGGTATTATCTTTCAAGATGATGTTCGGGAATGTTTGCGTGCAAGATTTATTTTACCAGAAGACCTACGAAAATGGAGTAGTGATAAAATTATTCAAATAGGCCAGATTATTTATAATACTTACCAAAGAGATATTGGTGATAGATCGCGGCTATCTAAGTTATATGATGAAACATATCAAGATTTTAGAAGGTTGTTATTAAATCCTATTGTGAATGAAGCGCTAAGGAAAGGTTACTGTAGTTTACAACAATATTTAGAAATTAAACCTGAATCAAAAAGAGAAGTGATATTTTCTAATCAAGTGATGATGGGATGTAGAAAAAGACTGGTTACTATTGGATCATTAGCATTATTAAATTCTGATGATATTAGGCTTTTAACTCATACTAACAGCTGCAATGCTATGGAATATGGTAAAGCTAGTTTTACACAATTGTTTGAAATGCTCAAAAAAAATCGTGCGCAATTTATGTATGTGACATCGCATAGCGCAAGTTCAGAGTATGAGAAGGGCAAATCATTTCAAGCAATGTGTGATAAATATAATAAAGATCCGAAGACACGACATTGTAATAACAAATACTACAAAAGAGGCGAAAATCAATCTATGCGTTTTGCAAATGGGCGGTGAGGCTGTTAATAGTTACAACATCCTCAGCACTAGAAGTTAGATTTTTAACTTTTACAACGCCAGATTGAAGTTCTGTATCACCAAAGATTATTGCATGCGTTGCAGATATTTTATCTGCACGTTTCATCATTTTACCGATGTTGCCTGCATATTCTAGATCTACACAGATATTTTTCTCTCTTACCATTTTGGCGATTTTTAAAGCTTCTTTTTCAGCTCTTTCGCCAATTGGAATTAATGAAACTACTTTTTCGGTAAGTAGTTTATACTCGAGTGATTTCATCAGTTCATATAATCTTTCAACGCCTGCTGCAAAGCCAACTGCTGGAATTGATGGGCCGCCCATAAGTTCAACCAAGCCATCGTATCTACCACCAGCCAGTACTGTTCCTTGGCTGCCCAATAGTTGTGTGGTGAATTCAAAAACGGTATGTGTGTAATAGTCTAAACCACGCACAAGTTTAGAGTTAAGTTTGTATTCAATACCTAGTTCACTCAGTCCCGCTAGTACGTTTTCAAAAAATTGTTTTGCACTGTCAGTAAAATGATCGGCAATTTTAGGAGCATTGGCTAGAATTTTATGGTCATTTGCATCCTTAGAATCTAGAATTCTCAATGGATTTTTTTCCAAACGCATTTTGCTATCTTCTGATAAATCGTTTTTATACTTATCTAAAAAAGAGGATAGGGCAGTGCGGTAATTGTTACGACTTTCTAGATCACCCAGTGAATTAATTTCTAAAGTTACATGCTGAGCTAAATCTAAGCTCTTAAGGATATGTTGTGCAATTGCTATTAGCTCTACATCGCAATACGGGCTTTTTGCACCAATGTATTCAAAATTGATTTGATTGAATTGGCGATATCTAGCTTTTTGAGGGCGCTCATGTCTAAATACTGGCCCCCATGAATATAGTTTTTGAGGTAATGATTGCGTTAGCCCATTTGAAATTAGTGCGCGTACAATACCTGCAGTAAATTCAGGGCGTAAGGTTATGCTGGTCTTTTCTCTATCTAAAAATGTATAAGTCTCTTTGCTAACTATGTCTGAAGTGTCGCCTAAAGTTCTATGAAAAACGTCTGAGAATTCAAAAATAGGAGTTGATAACTCCTTGAAGTTATATTTATTAGCCCACTCTTTAGCGGCAGTTGTTACGATGTTCTGCAGCTCTATATCGGTTCCTAAAATATCTCTAGTACCGCGTACTGGTTGTAAATCTTTAGACATATGTACCTTGTTTAACTCTTAAGCGAATAATATACTTTCTCAAAGATTTGGATGATAATAAGTAGACTACTTCGACAATAACAACAGAACTATAACACACAATACTGCAAAACGGAATCCCATAATCAAAACTTCTTCTTGCATTAGATGAGTGTGTGGGCATAATCACATATTAATAAACTTAATTTTGATTCTGATGAAAAAGAGAAAGATTGTTGGTTCTGCCATTTTGGGCAATATTGTTGAGTACTATGATTTTGGAATATATGCTGTTTTTGCACCTACTATAGGTAGATTGTTTTTCCCTTCTGAAAACCCTTTTTTACAAACACTTCTTGCGTTAAGTGTATTTGCTGTAGGCTTCTTAATGCGCCCACTCGGTGGATTCTTCTTCGGGCATATTGGTGATAGGTTTGGTCGCAAAACCGCTTTGACAATTTCAATTATTGGCATGGCTTTATGTACATTTTTAATAGGTATATTGCCGTCTTACCAGCAAATAGGAATTCTCGCTCCAACAATTTTGATTTTAATTAGATTATTTCAAGGCCTTTGCGTGGGCGGTGAAAGTGCTGGTGTTGCTATATTCATTTTAGAGCATTTAGAAGGGTATAAACCTGGGTTAATAGGCGGAATTGTAATGGCTTCTAACATGGTAGGAACTTTGTTAGCGTATTTTGTGGGTATGGGCATTACATCATTCTGTGGAGTAGATAATGCAGATGTTTGCTGGCGCTATGGATTTATTCTTGGTGGACTAATGGGTCTCGTTGGACTCTATATGAGGTACCAATTGCATGAGACACCAAAGTTTGCAAGCAAGAAAGAAAACGATGAGATTGAAAGACGTCCCCTAATGAAAGCTTTTCAGAAGCATTGGCAGCGGATGATAGTTGTTATGTTCCTTGGTGGCGTAACTAGTGCAGTTGCATATACAATTCGCGGTTATTTGAATGTATTCTTTCAAAGCGAAATGGGTTATACCCCAGATCAATCTATTTATTTTACGACAATCGGCTTGTTTATAATGATTGTATTCATGCCAATCTTCGGCATAGTGGGTGACAGAGTTGGCTATAGACGCTTTTTTTACTTAGTTTGTTGTACAGTAATTGTAACGATATTACCTATCTATAGCTTATTGGCAGCTCCAAATCACGATGTCGCTTCTGTGATTTTGGGTATAACCTTACTTGGCTTACTTGCCTCTGCTATTTGTGCCCCTGCGTATCCATATGCAATTCAGGCTTTTGAAGTTGAACTAAGATACTCAGGCGTTGCTTTTAGCTGGAATATTGGGATTGCAATATTAGGTGGTACAACCCCTGCGATATCAGCGGCTTTGTCCCAAAGATACGGGGCGACAGCACCAGCATTTTATCTAGCTGGTCTGGCATTGGCATTTATAATAATTAGTTATGTAACAAGAAAACATAAGCTGTAATATGAGTAAGAAGCCATTTTTATCTGTTGTCATTCCTGTGATGAATGAAGAGGATAATATAAATCCTCTGATAGATTCTTTAGAGTCTGCGTTACGTGAAATCGACTATGAACTTGTGTTTATTGATGATGGTTCTATTGATTCTACGGTTGAAAGAATTAATAAACACTCAAATAAGAACATTGTGTTAGTTGAATTTAGTAGAAACTATGGTCAAACATCGGCGCTAGCCGCGGGTATACAACATGCTAGTGGCGAATATATTGCGACTATTGATGGTGATTTACAAAATGATCCGACAGATATTCCTATGATGTTGGAGAAAATTCAATCTAAGTTAGCTGATATTGTTGTTGGCAAACGGCATAAGCGCCAAGATGGATGGATTCTACGCAAAATTCCAAGTAAAATTGCCAATTGGCTAATTCGTAAAATGACTAAGGTTCATATCAGTGATCTAGGGTGCACATTAAAAGTATTCAAAAGCGATCTGGCAAAAAAATTAGATTTGTACGGTGAATTACACAGATTCATTCCAATCATTGCTAGTATGCACGGTGCTAAAATAGTTGAAGTAGATGTTAAGCATCATGCACGGAGATTTGGCCAAACAAAGTATGGCATAGATAGGACATTTAGAGTAATAAGCGATCTATTGCTTATGTTATTTTTAATTAGGTATAGACAAAAGCCAATGCACCTATTTGGCTATATCGCGCTCATTCTATTGTCATTGAGTGCTGTTATAACTCCATATTTGTTTGTAGAAAAAATCTTAGGGCATGATATTGGACAAAGGCCATTATTCTTTTTAGATATTCTATTTGTTATTATGGCGATTCAGTTTATCACGACTGGCTTTATTGCGGAGTTGTTGATGAGAACTTATTACACTGATAATAGGAAGCCATACAGTATTTCTAAAATTACAAAGAAGTAGTGGGTTTGTGGAGTCTATATATCTTAAAAGAAATCGTGAAGACAGAATATCGCAAGGATACCCATGGATTTTTGCAGATGATATCTCATCCCTACCACTGCTTGAAGCAAGTGAGGCTGGAACACTTTTTAAAGTATGTGATAGTCGTGGTAAATTTATATCAACTGCATATTCCGATTCTAATATAAAATTGGTAGCAAGAGTAATATCAAGTCAGTCAATTAAAGAGCTAGATGTAGGCTTTTTTATTTCAAAGCTTTCTGAAGCAAATGAAAAGAGAGCTGGGCTTAAGAGTGAGTTCTATAGGCTTTGCAATTCAGAAGGAGATTTCTTGCCAGGCTTGATAATCGATAGATTTGCTTCAATCTTCTCAATAAAGTTCACAACAGATGGCTTATTTAGATATAGAAAAGAAGTGATTGAAGCTATCTCGCAATTGTTCAAAGTTGATGGCATGGTTGTGAGGCATGGAAATGAGCAATTTGAAATTGGTTCTATACCAGATGAAATTGTTGTAAAAGAAGATGACATTTCGTTCTTGTGTGATTTAAAAAAAGGTCAAAAAACTGGGTGGTATTTTGATCAAAGAGAAAACCACGCCTTAGTCGCTAAATTAGCCAAAGATAAGTCTGTACTTGATGTGTTTTCGTATAACGGAGGGTTTGGTGTCAAGGCGGCTAAATTTGGAGCGAAAAAAGTTTGTTTCATTGATAGTTCCGAACGAGCAATTGATTATTGCAAAAGAAATATTGAATTGAATAACTGTCAGTCTAAGTGCGAATATATGAACGAAGATGCCCTTGATGGTTTATTCAGAATTAAAGAGGATTATGACATAGTTGTTTTAGATCCTCCGCCGTTCATAAAGTCAAAGAAAGACAAGGTTGCGGGTGTGAAAGGGTACAAGAAGCTAGTAGAGCTAGCTATTCCACTAGTTAAGAATGGTGGATATTTATTTTTTGCTACTTGTTCACACCACATGTTTATGAACGATGTTCTGGAATTACTTGATCAGACTTCAAGAGAGCTTTCATATAAAACTGAGGTGCTTAGTAAGATGGGAGCGGCAGCAGATCACCCTGTTCACAAATTAGTACCACAAACACGTTATCTTAATGCTGTGTTAGTCAAAATTTCAAAATCTTAATATTACTTTAATAATATCTTAATGTGTTCTTAACATAACTAGTTTAAACTGCGCAAAGTTAAAATTTGGGATAAAGTTGATGGCAGATAGAATAGCTTTGGAACATGTTGTTATTAATGGCTCTAATAATCCACACCACATCTTGTTAGAAGATGAGGTTGAAGCTTTCCATATCGATAATGACTTTGACGTAAATGAGCATCTATTTGCCCTTCTGATGCAACTTAAAAATATTGATAATGAGGATGGTAAAGAGATTCTGATCCATGCTGTAAATAACCTTTTTCGTTTTTTTGATCGACAGATTGACCCTACTTATATTGACCCAACGCATGAAGCTGCTTTTGGTACTGATGAAGCGGGGTTATTTGCAGTTATAGACTCTTTAGAAAACATCGAGGATGACATAGCTGAACAATGGATTGATAAACTATCTGAAATTCTTATTTCGGACATAGAACACAATTTGGAACAAGATAATGATAATTTTGATCTTGTGCATTGTCTAAAGCTGCTATTGAAGTTCAATGAGGTAAACCCCTATCTTAATGCCTTGGTTTTACGGGCAACTAAAGAAGCATTCTCTTTTGCAGATTTGCAACGTGCACTAGACATTAACCAAGATGTAATAGATTTACTACTCACACCTCGCATTTTGCTTGTTAGTAAGGAGCTTGGGTTAAATGTAGATGTATTTGTTAAATTATGGGATGCTTATAGTCATGACCGTCCTTTAAAAAGTATTTTAAATCTTTTCTCAATACAAAATAAAAAACATTTACTGTCTGAATCTGGATCTATTGAATTATTTGAGGAACTTGTGATGGCTGATTGTTTTGATGATTCGGACTTACGAGCGAAACTTCAAGACCATGAGCATTTTAAAATGCTCACTAGTAAAGGACTAAAATTTCTAGTTAATATGGGATTTGAATCTTTGGAGTTTTTTGCTGCTATGGCAAGTCGTGAGTTGCAATATTTTTTATCGCAAAATGACTTAAATTTACTATTACATCTGATTGCTGATCGAAAAGATGCGCTTGAATTTTTAAGTTCGGCAGCGATGCAAAGTGGTGCAGAAACTTACACAGGTGCTCAGGTTATTCAAGATATCGCTATAAAGAATAGTGGTTGTGCCGTGGGCGAAAGTGCTCAATACTCAAGATAAAGTCTATCACCATCAACTTTGTATGATTTAAACCTTTCAAGGAATGACATACCCAGAAGAGATATATCTAATTGCCCTTCATTCACCGATACTGAAACATCGCGGAATATAACTTTGCCAATTTGTATAGTTCCAACTTTGGCTGATGCACCACGAACTTGTCCATTTGCCGTGTTATAAATTTTATTGAAATTTAGACGTCCAAGGTCAAGCCCTGCAGTAACAGCATCTTCACTATTTAGAACTATATCCGATGCACCCGTATCTATTAGAAATCTAATTTGCTTACCATTTACAAGAGCATCTAGGTAGAAGTGGTCATCCTTGCTCTGCCTTATTTCTAAAATATTATTTGCGTCAATTGCTTTGCTTGGGATTAGCTCGGACATTAAGCGATCTTTGAAACTATAGCCAATTATTAGTACCATAAAGATTAGAACCCACACTAGTGCATATTGGAGTAGTGGTTTGTTTTGGTGTCTTGCGCTTGTGAAATAGCCAACTGATATTGCTACCAGCAATATTACGAAATATACTATTTGTGCATTATCTGAGCCTTGCATTATGGTATTAAAATAATTGATCCTGTTGATTGTCTAGACTCTAGCAATGCATGTGCTTCTGCCGCTTTTTCAAGTGGGAATTCTTTATATATTGTAGGTCTGATTTTTTTCTCTCTGATTTTAGTGAATAGTTCTATCGCACTGATAACTAGCTCAGATTGATTTTTCTTGTAACTAAATAAGGAAGGACGCGTGAAAAATAGGGATTTTGGAGCAAGTCTGTTCACATCCATTTGGACTGGTCCTGATGCTTGACCATAAAGCACGTATAAACCAATTTCGCATAAGACTTGCAAATTTCCTTCTACTACATCTTTACCTACAGAGTCATATACACAATTTACGCCAAAACCTTCGGTGATATCTAATATTTTTTGTACCCAATTTTCAGTTTTATAATTGATTACTTCGTGGCAACCATTTTTTAAGGCTATTTCTTTTTTAGGGTCAGAGCCAACCGTCCCAATTACTTTTGCTCCTAGGTCATTGCACCATTGTGAAAGTAGTTGTCCCACTCCGCCTGCAGCTGCATGAATTAAAACTGTTCTGCCAGGGCCGGCTAGATATAACCTATTTGCTAGGTAGTGTGCAGTCATACCTTTGACTAAGCTTGCAGCGGCGAGCTTGTCATTTATATCGTCTGGGATTTTAAACGCAAGTTTTTCAGGTAAACATCTTTTTTGTGAATATGCTCCACCACTAATCGAGGTGACATAGCCAATTCTGTCGCCAATATTTAGTCCTTTAACATTTGCTCCATAGTTTTCAATAACGCCAACAGCGCTAACGCCGGGAATTTTAGGGTTAGTATCAAGTTTGTACTGACCAGTTCTATGGTAAATATCGACATAATTCACCTCTATGGCTGTATGGCGAATGAGAATTTCATTGGCCTCAGGCTTTCTATCTGGCACGTCAACGTATCTTAGTACATTAGGTGTGCCTACTTGGTCGAATACAATAGCTTTAGACATTAGATACCGATTATAACAATCATTCTAATACCATTCTAGGCATGTATTATGCTCTAATCAACTAGAATGCGAATGTATATTGTCATACTAAATTTTGCGCAGTGTTACCTAAGGCTAGATCCCGAAACGAGTTCGGGATGACCGCGTCTCCTGTTGTCATGCTGAACTTGGTTCAGCATCTTTTTATTTGTGATGAAAGCTTGAGGCTAGAGTCAGCAATTATCTAGGCTTGTGCGATTTAAGCTGTCAATTTCTTAACAATCTCCTCATAGCTATACAGCTTGCTGATTTTACCCATAGATGCAACAGTTGGGCGCATGTCTTTTGAGAAAATCTTGTTCGCATAATCTTGAACACTCTGTACGCTTACTTTTTCAATCTTTTCAATAATCTCAGAAACTGGAACATACCTGCCATACACGGAGAAATTACCTGCAAGTTTTTCAGCGCGTGCTACAGAGCTTTCTTGACTCATAAGAAGTCCTGCTTTCAATTGTGCTTTTGCACGGCGAACTTCTTCTTCATGGATGTCTGAGCCAAGTTTTAATAGTTCTTGAGCTGTCACATCGATTAATTCATTAGCAGTTGTTTCGCTTGTTCCTGCATAAACTGAGAACATGCCGCAATCGGTATAGCTTGAACCAAATGAAGATATTGTATAACACAGTCCGCGTTTTTCTCTAACTTCTTGGAATAAACGTGATGACATTCCGCCACCTGCAACGATAGAGAGTATTTGCTGATTGTAATAATCTTTATCTTGATATGGAACGCCTTCAAAACCTAAAACAAGTTGTACTTGTTCTAAATCTTTTTCAATTCTGACATCACCACCTTTATAAATTGCAGCATCTTTTGATGTAGAAGTTTTTGGTGCGAAATTGTTAAATTTTCTTTCAATTAATTCTTTGAATTTGTCTGCCTGCAAATTTCCTGCACCAGCAATCACAATATTGTTGAAACCATAATGATCGTTTACATATTTAACGATGTCATCACGCGTTACACTTTTAATAATATCTGCAGTACCTAAAATAGATCTGCCGAACGGTTGGTTTGGATATGCACAATCTTGGAAATGTTCAAACACTTGTTCGTCGGGGGTATCTGCTACCATTTTCATTTCTTCTAGTATAACACCGCGTTCTCTGTCTAACTCTGCTTGATCATAAGTTGAGTTTTGTAAAATATCAGAAAGAATATCTACTGCAGTTTCTAAATCATTTTTTAAAACTTTTGCGTAGTAAACAGTTTTCTCGCGCGAGGTGTATGCATTGAAATGTCCACCGATGTTATCAAACTCTTCAGCAATTTGCCTCGCATTTCTTTTTGTGGTTCCTTTGAACGCCATATGCTCAAGGAAATGTGAAATGCCATTTACTTTTTCATCTTCGTATCTGCTTCCAGTTTTAACTAATACACTAACTGAAACTGTTTCGATGCTATCCATTGTATCGGACGCGATGATCATTCCATTGTCTAATTTATTACTTACTTGCGTCATTGAAATTTCCTTGATTTTTGCCCAGCATATTATGTTAAACCCCACTATTTTGCAAGGGTATAGAAGTAGTAGGTAAGGAATCTAACAAGCTGACTTCCGAAAGGTTAGAAAATACAGTATACTGCGCCAATTATACATATGGGGGCAATATATGAAGGCGCTGGTTTTTACTAGAGGTTTTAAGACAAGGGTAGAAAGGCTTTCAAATGGTCTTTTAATTCAGCTTAATGCAGATAAGAATACTTTGGAGCAAAATAGGGGGCAGATAAAGGATATTCTGCAAAAAGAAGGGTATTTGACCCATTTGAACTTTTTGGTGGCATGTGCAAGTTCAGTGTTCATTGATATAAAAGGTGATAAGGAGCAACGAGTACCTGGCAGCCCTCATATTGCATCCGGGTTTTTCAATAGCGATTTAAAACTCATTGAAGGAGCTTATCAAAGTAAAGTTATGAGGCTTGGGAAAGAAAAAAGAGATTGCTTTTATAATGGATATAAACTTGTTAATCAGGATTTTCGTTGGAAGTCTTATTACCAAACATTAACATCGACAGAGAAGAATTTTTTTGAATTAGCAAATCAAATTTCAATATCGAATTCAATTTACTCGAATGGAAAATCCGAAAACCCATTAATCAATGCGGGAGGTTTTATAGTATTAGTGGTTATGAAAAACCATCTAAGTTTAGAAGGATTTATAAAGCATGTAGAAGAATACAAAGAAAAACATGACGAATATGATAGGATGAAAGACAATTGTGCCCATGCAGTTCTTAATTCCTTAGAAATAAAAGCTCCTGATACGTATGGGTTGAGTACACAATCAGCATTATCATTAATAATTAAGCAATACAAAATAGGTTATCCAGTGCATTTGGCAGATTGCCTAAAAGATCCATTTGAGCAAGGTTTTACTGAATCACTTAGGTTGCAGAAAATCTATAAAGCGCTTCAAATATTGGATGAAGAGGCTCGTACTAGGTTTTTTGTCTCGGCAAAAGAGCATTTGAGGATTTAGCAGCTACTATTGCAATATTCGTAAATTAGGTTTATTAAGTCCTTATTTTATTCTATTAGGATCAAACATGAAAGGAATGTCGCAATTTATTAGTCGTTTGGGTACAGATCGTTTTTTTCAAAGCGGCATGAGTCTGGCGTCAAAGCGATTAAAAGATCCTAATGCGCATTTGACGATTGCAGAGAATTTGGCTTTTTCAATAGGTCATAGTCCTAAAATGGTTATGATCCTAAATTCCTCTTTGAGATTTATGGCAAAAAATCCTAAAAGCTTAGAGGAGCCAGCAATGCATGGGGCATTGCTAAAAATACTGCTCTCAACTGTATACAAAACAACACATCTTAGCAATGTTGGGGGTAACAATCAGGTATATTACTTTAGCAGACTTGAGGATAACATTTTGCCGTTTCTTGAGGATTATTTTGGCCATTGTAGAGATGTTGCAAATCTGAGAACTAGGATGTTAGATACGAAAAGGAGTATAAATTTTGAGTTTTTTGATAGTAGAACTTCTGATTGCGGTCTTTTAAGTTTTCAGGATGTGGAAGAAGAAGTTAATAGTGAAGCAAATATTCTTTCTGATATCTCAATTGAATATGTACAGCATTTCAAATGGCTGATAGCTTCTGAAATTTTTCGACGACTTGTTATGTCTTATCCTCATGACAGTGTGGGTTATAATCATAATACTTCTCTGTTTAGAAAGATGTTAGGTAAAACCTTTTTATCCGCAGAAGAAGCGAACCAGACTTATATTCTAACAGTGAACCAAGCTTGGTATGGGTGTGAAGATGAGGCAAGTGTAAGAAATGCTTGTATTAGATTGGCAAAAAATGATGCAAAGCAAGTTGAAAGGCGTTTACTGAGAATTAGTGGCGACATAGCCTACTATTTTGCAAACTATGGGCGTTGTTCGTTAGATAGAGTGCGCGATACAAAGGATTTTGTAATCTTCCGTTCTTAAGTGATTTAGTTGCATTGTTGTGTGAGATTGGAAGAGTTGCCTATTTATTTTGCTTTTTGAAAAATTAGCCCTTGAATTATAGTGTAGTAAGACTATATACAATCTCGAAATAACATTTCATTATTCGAGGTAAAACAATGAAAATCAGACCTTTACACGACCGGGTTCTAGTCGAAAGAGTAGAGCAGGAGCAAAAAAGCGCTGGTGGAATTATTATTCCAGACACAGCAAAGGAAAAACCTATGGAAGGCAAGGTTATTGCCGTTGGAAGTGGAAATAGAGATGAAAATGGGAAAGTCCAGCCTCTAGATGTTAAAAAAGGTGATAAAATCCTATTCGCTAAATGGGGCGGAACTGAAATCAAATTAGATGGCAAAGAATACCTGATTATGAAAGAGTCAGATATTTTGGCTGTTGTTGGTGCGTAATTAATTATAAAAGGTAGAAAAATGGCTGCTAAATTAATATTAAATGGAAGTGACGCTAGAAATAAAGTTGCTCAAGGTGTGTGCATTGCTGCTGACGCGGTTACAGTAACACTTGGGCCAAAAGGGCGTAACGTTGTTATCGAAAAATCTTTCGGTAGTCCAAAAATCACAAAAGACGGTGTCACAGTCGCTAAAGAAATTGAGCTAAGCGATAGATGGGAAAATCTAGGTGCGCAGATGCTTAAAGACGCTGCAAGCAAAGCTAATGACAATGCTGGTGATGGCACAACAACAACTTCAGCTCTTACAAAAGAGATGGTTGTTCAAGGTGTAAAACTTGTTACTGCTGGTATGAACCCAATGGATCTACGCCGTGGTATCGAGATGGCTGCAAAAGCCATGGATGCTGAAATTGCTAAGCGTTCTCGTCCTGTGAAATCAAATGCGGAAGTTGCGCAAGTTGCAACAATTGCTGCAAATGGTGATAAGGAAATTGGTGAGAAGCTCGCTCAAGCATTCGAAAAAGTTGGTCGTGATGGCGTTGTTACAGTTGAAGAAGCCAACAAAAGCGACACTTTTGAAGTGGAAGTTGTTGAGGGTATGCATTTTGATAGAGGTTATTTATCGCCTTACTTCATTACAAATTCTGAAAAAATGGTTTGTGAATATGAAAACCCATACATTCTATTGCATGAGAAAAAACTAACCAGCCTACAGCAAATGCTTCCAGTATTAGAAGCTGTTGCGCAATCTGGTAAGCCGCTAATCATTATCGCTGAAGACATCGAAGGTGAAGCGCTTGCAACTTTAGTTGTAAACAGACTGCGTGGTGGTTTGAAAGTTGCTGCTGTTAAAGCTCCTGGCTTTGGCGACCGTAGAAAAGCGATGCTTGAAGATTTAGGAATCGTTACTGGGGGTATGGTTGTTAGCGAAGAACTAGGCCATAAACTTGAGAATGTAACATTGAAAGATCTTGGTAGAGCTAAGAAAGTTATCATTACAAAAGATGATACAACAGTTGTTAGCGGTGCTGGTGACAAGAAAGATATTCAATCTCGTTGCAACCAAATTAAAGCTGAGATTGCAGAATCTACATCTGACTACGATAAAGAGAAACTACAAGAGCGTCTTGCTAAATTAGCTGGCGGTGTTGCGGTTCTTAAAGTTGGCGGTATCACAGAAATGGAAGTGAAAGAGAAAAAAGATCGCGTTGAAGATGCGTATCACGCTACAAAAGCAGCTCTTGCTGAGGGTATTGTTCCAGGTGGCGGTTGTACTCTTCTTTATGCTGCAAAATGCTTAGATAAGCTTAAAGGCGGCAATGAGGATGAGCAAGCTGGTATCAATATCGTACGTAAGGCGCTTTCTGCTCCAGTGCGTAAGATTGTTGAGAATGCTGGTCAAGATGGTTCTTTGGTAGTTTCTAAACTTACAGAAGCTGCAAATGATAACAGAATATATGATGCGCAAAACGGTGAATACGTTGATGCATTTAAGTCTGGTATCGTTGATCCAACAAAGATCGTGCGTACAGCGCTTAAGAGTGCTTCTTCGGTAGCGGCTCTATTGGTGACAATGGAAACTGCTGTTACAGATAAGCCAGAAGAAAACAAGCCTGCTATGGGTGGCGGTCATATGCCACACGGCGGCGGGATGGATTTCTAATAGGTAATCACGTCATCGCGAGAGGAGAGTGGCGATCCAGTCTTTATAATTCACTGGACTGCTTCGTTCCTCGCAGTGACATTTTTAAAAAGCCTCGGGAAACTTGGGCTTTTTTGCTATTTAGGAAAGCATCGTCTTTCATAAAAGATCCAACAAATGAATTTTTAATTTTTTTATCGGGGAAGGTTGATGAAAAATTCATTTGCGTCTCTTCACTTATCTATAAATACCTATCTAAAAAGGGTGCACGCGCCGCAGGCGCTAAGTAATGAATGGGTGCAGCGGGAAAGGGTCGGGGAAAGGAGCTAGACCATTCATTACACTAAAGATGGTTTGCTGAAAGCAAACTACGTTATCAATTAAAGCTCTGTATGAGCATATTCTAATTCATAGTTTGCAACAAGTGCTTGAAAATCATCTAACTCACTAGGGCAGAATTTCTTTATAATTTTACTAGTTTTTTCAATTAATGTTTCAACATTTCGCTCAATTTCCATATGTTTATTAAACAGCATTTCGGCAATTATGTCTTTATCCAAACAAATTGCTGCATGTAAAGCTGTAGCTCCAACATTCCTAGCAATATCTAAATCAGCCCCAGCTTTAATCAACAACTGAACTACTTCTTTATCCCCATTTTGTGCAGCTTGAAATAAGGCAGTTACTCCATTTTTATCAACAAAATTTAAATTAGCCCCAGCCTTGATTAATAGCTCAACTAATTCCACATCACCATTATCTGAAGCTTCTTGTAGTGAGGAATATTTGAATGGATTATCATTTAAAAGAATCTTCAGCTCTTCTTCAGAAATGTGCGGGTTTTGTAAAAAAAATTTTAGTTCACTACTGCCAATACTAGCTTGTTGTATTATGTATCCTTTGACAAAATTATGAATTTCATCATCAGGAAAGGTAGGTGATACAAATTTTATATTTTGAACTTCAGCCTGTTTTTTTAAGGATTCTAATTTTTCTGAAATCAGCTTTCTGGGATTAGATATAAGCTCTGTTAAATCAAAGTTTATTGCAAAACCTAGTTGTGCTATATAGTTTCCATTATTTATGTTAATGGTAGACGGTTGCATAGAATTAACCAATATGTCTTTTGCTAATTCAGCAAAGTGATCACTACTTCTACTTTTCGAAAATGATTGAGTGAGAGCGTAACTAGTGAAGGCACTTAGTGATGGATTGTTTTCTGAGATGTGAGTGACGAAAATTGAGCCACTTGACAATTTATCCGCCTCTTTATTTGCCGCACCCCCATAGCAACTCCAAAGATGGATATACAATTGTTTAGAATTTGCTAACGAACTTAGCTTTGATAATAGTGATAAAGTGTATTCAGCATCACTATTTGTTCTCACCATATGAAGTCCTAAATGGTTTGCGCCGCCGTGGGCATTTATATCTATCCTTGTTGTAAAATCTATTTTGTCTTTTCAAACATTAAGATCGTTGAAAGAAAACCCATTTTCTTCCCCACCTATAATTATACAATCTTTGTTGCAATGCTCCTTAGTGATGGGGCTATCAATATCTTTTCCAATTAAAAGTACTCTTTTATATGCGGCCATAACTTCCTAAATTATTTTTTTTTGAAAAAACCATTGTACACTAGAAATGTTACAGAAATATTAAGGTCTTGAAAAATTATTAGCGGAATGGATTTCTAATTTGAGAATGTAATCCCGAACTTGTTTAGCTTTGCAGCACTTCGTGTCGGGATCCAGTCTTATTAGATGCTGAACCAAGTTCAGCATGACAGAAGCTCAAAAATCCTGCCTCATTTTTAGGGCGAGGCTTAGTGTCCCTTCGTCCATATAATCTAGCTCTGCACCCATTGGTATGCCGTTGGCAAGCCTGCTGGTTTTGATATTGTATGGTTTTAGTAAGTCTACCACATAAAATCCTGTTGTTTGGCCTTCTAATGTGGCATTGGTAGCAATAATTACTTCTTTAAAATCCGAATTGGCGACTCTTTGTTTTAGGGATTCAAAATTTAGAGTTTCAGGAGTTCTACCATCAAGAGCAGAAAGTGTTCCACCTAGAACGTGATAAAACCCTTTAAAAATATTGCCACGCTCCATAGCCCACAGATCTGTAACATCTTCTACAACACAAAGCTGATTGGGATCACGCTTATCGCTAGTACAGATGGAGCAGGGCGATACGATATCAATATTGCTACATGTCTCGCAAATTTTAATCTCCTGCGCAACCTGTTTAATAACATCTGCGAGAGGTAGCATCAAGTTTTGTGAGTTTTTAATCAAATGTAGCGCGATTCTACGTGCAGATCTTGGTCCAAGCCCAGGAAGCTTTGCTATAATTTTAATTAACTGTTCTACCGCGCCTATTTGCATTTTATGAGCTCTCCGTTTATCTGATTATCAGATAATATATTATCGATGGCTTTGCAAATACCTTCTGGTGAAGAGGGGTATTTTTTCTGTAGGTTGTCGAAAAATTCTTTTGGGTATCCTTCTTTATGTAAAGCTGCGCCAATTAAAATACCATTGATCCTAAAACCTTCTTTTAGCTGCTTAGAGGCCTGTAAAGTAAACTCTCTTAGAGAATTTTTGGACATGCAATATGATAGGAAATTGTTTGGATGATCCGCAGCCCATGCATCTAGCATATTTATTATAACACCTGAATCGAACCGTTTTTGCATTTCCATTGTGAAAGACATTGGGGCATAAAGATTAATCATCATGGATTTTAAAAACCTATCATAGGTAAAGTTTTCTAAAGAATCATTTTCAAAAATTGATGCATTGTTTATTAAAACGTCAACTTTTCCATCGACTTGATCAAGGATAAATCTTGCTGCATCTGAGTGCTGCAAATTCCCAAAGACTAATTGAGAATTTGGTATTTGCTTTTGCAGCTCTAAGGCTTCTTCTTTAGATGTGTGATGATGAATTATAACTCTGTAATTTGCTTGTGCTAAATGTAAGGCTATTTCCTTACCTATTCTTTTTGCTCCACCTGTGATTAAAGCTGTTTTCATTATCATTCATTGATGTTATCTTGATTATAATAACATAAAAAAATCCATAAATGCATAATCTAAGTTATCTCAGCGATATATTAATATTACTCACCGTTTCTATTATAAACGTTGTCTTATCTAGAAGATTGCAACTTAGCCCAGTACTTGGTTATCTAGTGTTAGGTGCATTTATAGGGCATTTCAAGCTAATTACTGATACGCAGTACGCAATTAGTGTTTCAGAATTTGGGGTTGTATTCCTGTTATTTGTGATTGGTTTAGAGTTAACGTTTGAACGTCTTGTACAAATGCGTTGGCATGTTTTTGGGTTCGGTGGGCTACAATTGTTCATGACTTCAACCATAGTTGCGCTAATATTACATCATTGGTTGGCTTTGAAATTAGATGTATCAATAATAATTGCTGGTGCGCTATCTCTTTCTTCAACTGCCATTGTACTGCAAGTGTTGTCAGAGACTAAAAGGCAAGCTACCCAAGTAGGGCGATTGTCACTATCGGTTTTATTAATGCAAGATTTTGCAGTAGTTCCGCTTTTAGCGATTCTACCAATTATGGCAAGCTCACAGGATAACTTCGCAGGAACATTGGGTATAGCAGGTTTAAAGGCTTTTGTTGCCATTATAATTATTACAATAGCGGGTAGGGTACTATTAAGGCCATTCTTTGCGCTTATTGGTTCAGCTAAGAGTGAGGAGGTGTACGTTACCACTACTTTATTGATAGTTTTAGGGGCTGCACTATTAACTAGCGAATTGGGTCTTTCTACAGCTATGGGGGCATTTATAGCGGGAATTTTAATTGCAGAAACTCAATATAGAGCGCGGGTCGAAACAAGTATAATGCCGTTTAAGAGTTTATTGCTTGGTCTATTCTTCTTATCTGTAGGAATGTCTATAGATTTAAATGAGATTAAATCTCAAGTTACTACTATCGTACTTGGTTCGATGGGCTTGCTAATATTAAAAGGCATAATCATTTATGTGCTTTGTATTCTATTCCGTTTTAGACAAGGGGCAGCAATCCATTCTGCATTACTACTTGGACAAGGCAGTGAATTTGCTTTCATTTTATTTAGTCTTGCTGCGAAGCAAAACATTCTATCGCAAGTAGCATCACAGCTATTGTTAGTAATAGTGGCTATAACAATGGCAATTACGCCGCTTCTATCAATTATCGGAGCGTGGTTGGAAGAGAAAATTGACTCCAGTGAAGATCTAGATGCTAACCAAGAATTTAAAGGGATTAGCGATCTTGATGGGCATATTATTATTGCCGGCTTTGGTAGAGTAGGGCGAGTTATTGCATATATGTTATCTGAGCACCAATTCAATTATGTTGCTGTTGATGGTGATCTGCAACTGGTTAAAAAGGCAAGAGCCCAAGGGTTTCCAGTGTATCATGGTGACTTAAGTGATAGTGATGTACTTCGGGCTGTAGGTGCGGGCAGAGCATCTTCAATTATTTTAACAATGAATGACAAAGTCGCTTTGCGAAAAGCAGTAAAAACGATCTCAACTAATTTCGAAGATCTTGAAGTGATAGTTCGAGCTGAAGACTTTAAACATGGTCACGGACTTAAAAAATTAGGAGCAAGTATTGTTGTTCCTGCGACTATTGAGACAGGTTTGCAACTTGGTGGCGCTCTATTAAAAAATTTAGGAGTTGCCGAACATGATATTATAGGAATGAAAGAGCAGTTTAGACAAAATGGTTATTCGTTCACTGAAGAAATCGAACTTTTTAGGGGTGTCGCGCCGTCTAAAGAGACTTCAAGCAAATAGTTGCACAGTTTTTGCTAATCTAAGCTAGAAGGGAATTTAGTTTTACCATTTATGCTACAATTATCTGATGTTGGTTCTGCTGATAGAGAGCTACAACAACTTCAACTTGGCTACGGATATTATAGTACTAATACAAATACAGAGAAAGAGATTGTTCAATTTATAAATAGTAATCCTCTTAAAATATCACCTACCAGAGCATTTTGGAACTTTGGATTTTGTTCTAAACCAGTATCTGAAAGTATATATAAAGCAATCTTAAATGCTACAATAGCTCAAGTTAGTTTTATTGTACAAAACAGAAGTAAAAATAAAGAAGTTTGCGAGAAGCTTTACAAACACATGCATGATGTTTATATAGATGACTTTTCTTCTGTTTTTATAGGGTTTAAAGAGCAAGACAAAGATAGGGCAATCAAGAAAGAAACAGAAGATCACTTCGATTTTAACAAGTTTCGAACAATCATGCCAAAAGAATCTTTCCCGTACTTTGTAGGTTTGTTATTCGTATGCAGACTAGGGTTCACACTCGAAGACCTTATAGAAATAAAATCAAAATTTGAAACTACAACTTTTCTATCTAAAGAATCGGTTTTTGATATGTTATTTAGATCATGCGATATAAAGGCAAGAGTTTGTGATCCTTCTGGTGTTATTGAGGCTGTAATTACTCCACCGCCAGCACCACCCATACATACCGTTGAGAGTTTTGGAGATTTAGTTAGAGCCGATGTAGCTAAATCTGATTCCAATCAGTCACTGCAGTCGCTAGATTATGAGTTTATTAGTATTCGTAGTACTCCTTCGCCTGTCCCTGGGTTTAATAGGTAAAAAACAAGCTAGGGGTTGATGTTATGAAATGTTATTTTTTTCGAGACAAATTGGAAAAAATTCAGCAGACTTATATTTGTAACCATCTATTGAGGTATTTGTATGTCTAAACATGTAGTTTTAATCTTGGCTAGCACTTTACTATCAGTGCCAACTTTGTTATCAGCCCAAGAAACAACTCCGCCACAAGCAACGCCTAGTCCTGAAAGACTTGAAAAAATGAAGGAAAAAGTTGAAGAAGCAATAGAAAAACGTCAAGAGAGAATGCAAGAAAGACAAGAGCGTCGCGAAGAAATACGTGAACGCATAGAAGATAGAAGAGAGGATCGCAGAGACCGTAGAGAGGACGTGCGTGATCGCATGGAAGACAGAATGGATAGAAGGGAAGATGTGCGCGATCGTAGAGAAGACAGACGAGACGAAAGATTTGACGGTGGGCCTAGAGACAGAATGGAAGATCGTATGGATCGCCGTGAAGATGTAAGAGATAGAAGAGAGGATGGTAGAGATCGTAGGGAAGACGTTCGTGACCGTAGAGAAGATAGGCGTGAAGGTGAGCGCCGTGGCCAAGAAGGGCGTAGAATGGAAGGTCCAAACGGTGGCGGACAAATGGGTGGTGGACGACCTGCTGGTGGAGCTCAAATGGGAGCAGGTAGACCAGCTGGAGGCCCTGCAGCTGGCCAACAAAGACCTAGGTAGTAATTTGTATTAGTGTGGGTAGCAAAGTGCACCTACACTAATTTATCTACTGGAACATCGTCTAGATTGCCTTCGTATAAGTAACTTTTACCATTTTTTTGCAACACCATAACGTGTGTTGCAATGGTGTTGATGAAGTTCCTATTATGGCTGATGAACATTGCTGTGCCTTCATATTCCTGAAGGGCTGCTGCTAAAACTTCAATACTTGCGATATCCAAATGGTTTGTCGGCTCATCGAGCAATAAGAAGTTAGCATCTTTCACTAGCATACAAGCTAAGCTCAGTCTATTTTTCTCGCCGCCTGAAAGTACAGATGTTTTCTTGAATACGTCATCACCCCTAAACAAAAAAGATCCCAATAAGCTGCGCGCTCTGGGCATTGGGAAGTCTGGGTTGAAATTCTGAACGTTTTCTAAAACTGTTGCGGTGAGATCTAAGTACTGCAATTGATCTTGGGCAAAGTAAGCCATTTTTGCATTATGGCCTAATTGCATTTCACCAGAGATACAAGGGATTTGACCGACTAGAGTACGCATGAAAGTCGTCTTACCAATACCGTTGGCACCGACAATGGCAATTTTTTGTCCTCTAGCTACATGTAGATTGATGTTTTTAACTAGAGTTAGATTATTGTTACCAATGCACAAATCTTTTAATTCCAAAACATCTTTACCGCTTTTTGTAGTTAAAGGTAGGCGTATGCTAATTTCATGCTCTTCACGATCGACAACGATATCTGAAGCTTCCTCGCGCATTTTAGAAATTAATTTCATCTTACTTTGTGCTTGCGTAGCTTTTGAAGCTTTGGCTTTAAATTTATCCACGAAAACAGAAAGTTGTTTAATTTTCTTTTCGGTGTTTGCTAAGCTTTGTTTCTTTTGGTCTTCAATCATGGCGTATTGCTCAAGGAAATCATAATAGTTTCCTGTATACTCCCTGAGGCTGCCAGCTTTAATATGGAGGATTTTATTTGGAAGCTTAACCAATAGATCTTCGTCATGCGATACAAACAACACAACTCCTTTGAATTTTTGAAGATATTCTTCAAGCCAAATAATACTTGGTAAATCTAGGTGGTTGGTCGGTTCGTCGAGAATAAGGAAGTTTGGATCTTTTAATAAGATCTTCGCAAGCTCAAGGCGCATTTTCCAGCCACCAGAAATATGCGATGGATGCATTTCAAGTTGTTCTTGTTTGAAGCCCAAGCCTGATAGAATTTGGCTAGCTTTTGCTTCAATTGCATAGCCGTTTTTTTGACGATATAAACCCTCAATCTTTTCGTATTCTTCGTAGATTTCATCGGTATACTCGTTTTCCATCTTAAAGGTTACTTCATCAAGCTTTTTCTTAAGTCCATAAACTTCAGTCGCGCCTGAGACACATTCTTCCAAAATTGTCTCTTTAGGATTTTGGTTTGGATCCTGTGGAAGATAGGCAACTTGGTAATCTTTAGGCTTGGTAATTGTTCCTGAGTCTGCTTCTTCCAAATTGCAGAGGATATTTAGCAGAGTAGTTTTACCAGCACCATTTGCCCCAACAAGCGCAATGATTCCTGAATTAGGGAAATTAAAACTTATATTATCAAGCAGCGTACGGGCTGCGAATTTTTTGGTTAGATTATTAATTATTAACATGATCGACACACTATTTCTTGTTTAGACACGAAGCTCTACTGGCCCCAATTAAGTGCCGAAAAATACGAGATTTTACGGCATACGGTTTTCTCAAAAACCCGTATGCACACCTCAGGCGCAGATATGAAATCCAAATAGTGTCATTTCTTTAAACTCTTGTGTAGGAAGCATTGTAACAGAAAGTCTTGAAAGTTTCAAGGTTGGCAAGTATCATGTCATGCTGAATTTATTTCAGCATCTAGATCCCGACACGCCAGTGCTGCGAAGCTAAACAAGTTCGGGATTGTAAAAGTTAAAATATTCGATGACAGAAAGAAGGATATAAACTACACGATTTGTCATAGTATATTTAAACTTTGACATCTCTAACTAGCTCTAACTATTACGTGTTTCTTCTGACCAAAGGAAAGTTTTAATTCACCTTTGTCGTTGAAATCAGAAGACGAAATATTTTGCGTTTCAGATTCCACAGTTTGATTGTTCAATTTCGCTCCTTTGCCTTGAATCAGTCTGCGCGCCGCACCACCTGAATCACATAACCCAGACATTACGAATAATTTAAATGCGGGAATTCCTGCATTAATTTCAGCTTCTGGAATGGTGATGATAGGTAAATCTCCACCAGAACCACCTTCAGCGAAAGTTTTTTTAGCAGTTTCCATTGCGTTTATTGCAGCATCTTCTCCATGACACATTTTTGTTGCTTCATTAGCGAGAATAACTTTCGCATCATTTATTTCTCTATCTTTTAAAGCCGCTAAACGGTTTACTTCGTCTTTAGGTAAATCTGTGAACATCATTAAAAAGCGGCCAACATCTGCATCTTCAGTATTGCGCCAGAACTGCCAGTAGTCGTATGGAGAAAGCATGTCAGCATTTAACCACATTGCACCATTTGCAGTTTTACCCATTTTAGCGCCAGATTTAGTGGTGATTAAATTTGATGTTAATCCAAATAATTCAGGGCAACCCATTCTGCGGCCTAAATCAGCCCCACTTACAATGTTACCCCACTGGTCTGATCCACCCATCTGCAACCTGCAGCCGTATCTTTTGTTTAATTCAACGAAGTCATATGCTTGTAAAAGCATGTAGTTGAATTCTAGGAAGGTGAGGGGTTGTTCGCGTTCTAGGCGAAGTTTTACGCTATCAAAAGTTAGCATTCTATTGATGGTGAAATGCCTGCCGTAATCTCTTAAAAATTCAATGTAGTTTAATTTGTCTAGCCACTCAGCGTTGTCGAGCATGACTGCGTCGGAATTACCACTGCCAAAGTTTAGAAATTTTTTGAATACTTGCTGAATGCCTCTTTTATTTTCTTCTATTAGGTCATTAGTCAAAACCTGACGCGATTCATCTTTGCCAGACGGATCACCAATTTTTGTTGTGCCACCCCCCATTAATACTAAGGGTTGGTGTCCAAATTTTTGCATGGAGCGCAGCAGCATAATCTGTACTAAATTACCCACATGAAGTGATTTTGCCGTTGCGTCAAAACCAATATAGGCAACCAATGTTTCATCTTTGCAAATTGCATCAAGACCTTCAAGGTTAGTGCATTGGTTCAAATAACCACGTTCTTGTAAGTATTTTAAAAATTCAGACTTCATGTTTATAAATATATTAGACTCTTGCAGGGATTATATATATATGCGGGAAACTTTCAAGTTACTACTTTTCTATAATCTTTAGCCACTCGTCTTCGCTAAGTGTTTTGACACCAAGTTCATTGGCCTTTTTGAGTTTTGAGCCGGCATCTGATCCAACCACAACAAAATCAGTTTTAGCAGAGATGGATGAAGAGACTTTTGCCCCAAGTTTTTCTGCTGTGTTCTTTGCTTCGTTTCGCGACATTTTAACCATAGTACCTGTAAATACTATTGTTTTCCCAGAAATCGGAGAGACCACTACATCTTGAACAAAGTCAGAAATTATAACTTCTTGTTGCAATTCAGTGATCATTTGCAAATTGAATGGATCTTTAAAAAATCCAAATATACCAGCCGCAACTTTTTCTCCAATTCCCTCTATATTAAGAAGTTGTTCAGTTGCATCTGGTGATTTCATAGCTTCTAATAGATTTTCAAGAGAACTATAGTTTTTAGCAAGCAGCTTAGCTGTCGCCTCTCCAACATAGCGAATGCCTAGCGCAAAAATAAATTGATCAAGTGTAACGGTTCTAGCTTTGTTTATGGATTTATATAGGTTCTGAGCTGATTTTTCGCCCCAGCCTTCCCAAGTGTGGATTGGTAGATTTGATTTTTCTATCCTAAATATATCTACTGGAGATTTGACAAATCCCTTATCAAAAAACTCCTCAATTTGCTTCTCGCCAAGTCCATCTATATTGAAAGCATTGCGCGATATAAAATGTTTTAGCCTCTCTACAACTTGAGCGCTGCATTTGAGTCCTCCTGTACACCTACGGACAGCTTCATCATCATCTTTTACTGCGGGACTATTGCAAATAGGGCATACATCTGGCATTACAAACTTGCTAGAATTGCTAGGTCTTTTTTCAAGGTAAACTGCCAACACTTTTGGTATTACGTCACCTGCACGCTCGATACTGACTGTGTCCCCAATTCTAAAATCTTTGCGTTCAATTTCTTCTTCGTTATGAAGTGTAGCACGCGATACCAAAACCCCGCCAACACCAATTGGTTCTAATATTGCTACTGGTGTCAAAGCACCAGTTCGACCAACCTGAATGACTATATCTTGAATTGTTGTAACAGCTTTTTCGGCTGGGAACTTATGAGCTATAGCCCAACGTGGGGCACGACTTAATTCCCCTAAGCGACTTTGTAATTGAAAGTCATTAACCTTATACACTGCGCCGTCAATGTCATAATCAAGATGTGAGCGCGTATTTAATAAGTTATTATAGAAAGAAATAATCCCTTCTGGGCTTGAATGAATACGACTGAGTGGATTGGTCGCGAAGCCAAGGTTAGCAAATGTTTCGATCAATTTATCTTGTTTTGTAACGTTGGTAGAAAATCCCCCCCATACAAAATATTTTAAATTTCTGCTTCTGGTGATTTCTGGATCAAGTTGTCTTAACGAGCCTGCAGCAGCATTTCTTGGGTTTGCGAATTGTTCCGACTTTTCTTTTCCTTCGTTAAGTTTTAAGAAATCAGTTTTTGATAGATATATTTCACCTCGAATTTCAAAATCACCTTTGTAACTTACTTCTTGAGGAAGAGTTTTGATTGTCTTAATATTGGCTGTTATATCTTCGCCAGTCTCGCCGTCGCCACGCGTTGCAGCTTTCATAAGTTTTCCATTATTGTATAAAGCTGCAAAGGATAAGCCATCGATTTTCGGTTCACAAAGAAATTCTAATTCTTCTTCATGTTTTAAGTACTCTTTAATACTATTTATGAAATCATAAATATCTTCATCAGTGAAAGCATTCCTCAGTGATAACATAGGGTGTGAATGCTTAACTTTCCAAAATTTTTCACTAGGCTTACTGCCAACTGTTTGGGTAGGGCTGAATAAATCTTTTTGCGGATTTAAAGCTTCTAATTGTTCCAGTTCTTTTCTAAGGAGATCATATTCAGCATCAGAAATCTCTGGTTTATCCAGTTCATAATAAAGCCTATCGTGCTTTTGAATTTCTTGGCGGAGTTTCTCAATTTTCTTATTCATCACTACTTATTCCTTACTAGTCAGTAAATAGTATAATGAATTTAATTGGAGTAGCAAACTATAGCTTACTCTTTTCCGCCTTCGAATTGGCGTTTTGGCCTGTTAATATGTTTGCGTGAGTTAGCAGATGCTAGAGCTGCTATCATTAAAAATGAAAATCCTGAGAAGACTATTACGCTTGCTAATGTATCTTGCTTTTCTAGACTAAGAGCCATAGCAGAGTATATCAGAATAATTGCCAAGGCAAAGCCAAGTAACTGTCCTACACGAGTGGTATAAGCCATCGACTTTAGATATTTGTTCTCCCAAGCGTGCCTATGTTCTTGTTCGAGTTTAGCCATTTCTACAATTTTACTGACAGAACCAGGAGCAATTTCTTCATAACTTTCTAAAATGCCAGGGGAAGGTAGAATGTTATGCTGACGTTGATCAGAGTGATAATCTCTTTGTGGTCTAAACCCACCACTATAGCGCTTACGGCCGTTATTTGTTCTCATATTCTTCTCTCAGTTTGTACATTGCCAACCCCAAGTCTTCACTTACCGACTTCCAGTCTTTCCCTAAACTATTCGGGGTACTAAAATGATAAATATCATCACCATATTTAATGAATAAAGCGCAAGACGAGAACGCCCCACTTAGTAGGGTAAGGATTCTATCTAATATTTTTATTCTGTATTCTCTCATAATTAATAATGATGATAAAATCAAAATTAAACTTTGCAAGTATTAAAATTAAGCCGTTATTTTGAAAGAAATATGGATATTATTATTGCAGTGGTTTGAGCGCCTATTATCCCGATAAACCACTTCAACAAATCGGCGCGCATACACTCAATACGCGCTTCTGTGATGGAAATTATCTCATTAAACTTTATATCGATATAGTCTTTAGAAATTTCTCCTGAATTTTCTAATATCTGTTCTGCAATAGCCTCCGCTTGGTTTTCCATAATATTTGCACGTGTAAGGCTTTTTGTTATGCTTAAGCGCTGATTTTTGAAATAAGCCATAGTGCTACTTTTTAATAATGTTAATTTTAAGAGATATGTTTGCTGACCAGATGCTATCGTTACTGGGATCGATTTTTGTATCTTCTATCTCAACGCTTGCAACTTTAAAAGTTTGTAGATGTGGTTTATAAACGGTAACAGCAGCATCTATATCATTAATAATACTGAGAATTTCAATGTTGCTGGTATTGTAAGAATAAACTTCTAAATCCATTTTTATCACATAGCTTAATGGTATTATGAGCCAAGGAAATGCTTCAATTCGTCCAATCTTAATAAAAGGGTATATTACATCGTCTGGTATATAATTATATACAGGAGTTTTGACACTTTCTGTCAGATATTTAAAATAAGCGTTTTGCAGTTCTTGAATTACTTTCATAATTACCTCTGGATTACATTGATTTCTTGAAAACGATTGGTTGGATCTGTGAAGCGTATGCTTTCAAAGTCATATATTTTACCGTCATATATGACTCTGAATTTGTTTGAGATTTCTGAGCGAGTTCTTATAACAATTTTATGTGTTGTCTTCTGCAAGCGCTCACTTTTTTGTTGATTGTTTATTTTATGAGGATTCACTGATGCCCAGATTTCTTCGCGGTTTGTCCAAGTCGTGATAAACCCACCGAATCCATCTGCAATCATGGAGTTTTCTTGCAGCATAACTTTTTTATTTAAATCGGATATTTTCATATAAGCCTTATATTTTCATGTTTTTAAATTGCTCATAAATGCTCAAATTGAATTGAGCGCCAGATTCACGGTATTCGTATAAAAAAGCGATATGAGAGAGCAGGGCGGTTTTAATTTCATCTGGGATATCAGCTGGTGAATTGCCGTATCCAGCGCGGTATTCTATGCGAACCGAATTAGAAAATGGTATAACACTAAAAAATAACTCACTTGAATTGAGTTCCAGAGTGTAGTGCTTGCTGTTGAATAAAGTAGATTTGTGGTAGTAATCCACCAACTCAACTTTAGTTACTTCAACCGCTGGTCGGATTGGAAGTGTTATTGATAGCTTTGCAAATTGTTTACACAACACTTGCCAATCCTGCAAAATTAATGCGCGACCAGTATAGTTTTCAAAGATTCTGGTTGCAGACTTGATTAACGAGACTATCAGTTCATCTTCATGGGTATTGTTGATTTTGAGAAATTTTTTGGCAGTTTCAAGGGTAATAGGCAGGCATTCTGCATCCCTTATGCAGCGTATAGAGTAAGAGGTCATATGTTTACTTTTATTAGGAGTTAAGTTAAAAATTTAATATAAATTTAGTTGATTTTTTGTTGCGTTAGATGGATCATTCTTGAACAACTTAATTAGAGGTAAAACTATGTCTTTAGAAACTTTAAATCAGCGACTTGCAGAGACGGAAATCAAAATCTTTGAGGGTGAATATCAGGATATAGTGAATTTTCATTCTAGCCATTCTGGTAAAGCAGATGAAGAAAACAAAGCGATTTTATCAGTGATGTCGAGGATTGTAATTGAAGAAAGGTATGCAGAATCAATGACTCACAATAGCATTGACCAGTATAATCTCATGAAACAAGGAATTAGAGAGTATCTGAAGACTCATAATTCCCCTAATCCATTTGATCCTGCTGGTGAATTATTTAAAATTTGCAAAGAGTTTATGGATCCTAATCCTACCAGTAAAATTCAACATGATTGTTTCTTGGCGACAGATATTCAAAATGTTCCTACATTTTTAGCTGAGACTTTTGACATAGCCATGTCTGGAAGTTATGATTTAGCTGCATAATTCACGGTGTACCCTATATAAGTAGGGTACACCGCTTTTTTTAAACTATGCAGATAGCTTAAGAAGTTTTAGAGCTTCAAAGTTTACTATATCACCACCAACGCGTTTAGTTGTGTAGAACTTGACGAATGGTTTTTCTGTAAATGGATCTCTTAAGACTCTAATGCCTTGACGGTCAACAATCTGATATGCCGAACTGAAATCACCGAATGCAATTGCTAATGCACCGTTGCTGACGTTTGGCATGTCTGCTGATTGAAGCACCTCAGCCCCAAGAAGAGTATCTGGTGTTCCTGCAGTTAGGCTTGGCTGCCATAAATATTTGCCATTTGTTGTATCTTTAAGCATTCTGACTGCTTGCACAGCAGCGCGACTCATCAAAAATTTCCCTTTTACTGCATAAATTTCTTTAAGGCTGTAATAGAGATTAATAATGCCTTCGGCAGTGATGCTGCCATTTTCTCCAGATAAAACTTGCTCAATTTTACCCCATTCTTTACCAGCTTCATAGCTTAGGATACCGCGAGGTTTACCTTCGCCATCACCAGAGATGAATGCAGCATTTTCTTTTCTAGAGAATACATCCACAACTTTTTCTGAAAGCCATTTCTCTATATCTATTGATGCGTCATCCACGAGTTTTTGTGTAGCTTTTGGTTGGGCATACAATTCATGAACTGGAATAACTCTCTTACCAATCTGTGGTGTAGCCGTCTCAGAGCGACCTTCGGTTTCTGATGTCCAGCCGGCAAAAGCCTCTTCTGTATCCTCGATCACTTCTAATGCGTCACCCGATATCATGGTCACTTTACAAATTTGACGCATCGGAGAGATATCAACTACAGATTTTATAATTTCGTCAGACATTTGTGGTGTGACTAAATAGCCGCCATCAGTATCTTTACCAGCAGAAAGGTATTTTACTTCTAGATTGGATAATCCATAGTCAGTGCCTTTTCTGAGATAATTACAAAAAGCTTTTTTATATTCATTATTCCCAACAGAATTGGAAGATTTTGTCTCACTCATGGGTCTATGAACAGTTGCTTGGAGTTTATCTATATTGTTATTTAACTTTTCAATTTGAGATAAAGTTACAGGGTCGGCCGCACCTTTTCTCTCAATTTGTGAGAGTTTTGCATCGGTTTGGACTTTAAGCTGTTCCCAGCCAGATGCCATTTCGTTAATTTTATCAGTAATTTCATTAATACTCATATGATTACCTATTGTGTTGTTATAGTTGGTCTGGAAAACTTGTGTTTATAATTTTAGATCCCGAATTAAATTCGGGATGACAAAATGCTAGAAGTGTCATGCTGAACTTGGTTCAGCATCTAAGTGTTTATATTTTCCAAACATCAAGACATACGGTCTTGAATTCTTAATAAATTTCGGTTAAAAGGTAGCTTGTCTTGGGCTTTGTCATGCTGAATTTAGTTCAGCATCTTTATATGATCCTGAAACAAGTTCAGGATGACGGAGCATTGAAGGGGCGGTTAGCTCAGTTGGTTAGAGCGCTACGTTGACATCGTAGAGGTCGGTGATTCGAGTTCACTACCGCCCACCATTTATTGAATTATAGATAGATTCTATGATCCTCATTAAACCAGTACAATCTAACGAACTTAATGTTGTTATCGACTTAGCCAAACAAATATGGCCAGTTTGTTATGCACATATCCTAACCCTTAGAGATCTAGTATTTTCTAAGAAATTAGGAAATTTTAAAAATGTAATTTAATTGATAAAATCGGTTCGATGTGCCAATCTCTAGTTACCTGTCAACCATTTTAAATGCTATGCCTAAACTAGAAGAAAAAGTAATTTACAACAGTAAGTTTAAATTAATAGTGCTTTGTATAGGAGCATTAGTTTTTATTTGCATTGGTGTTTCTTCAATAAAATCTACTGATGATTACGGTTCAATCGATGCATTTATTGGATTCTTATGTATAGCAATTTTTGGTCTTGCTTTGGTTAACGGCCTTAATCAAATATTTGATAAAACCCCTGGTCTTATTTTAAAACATGATGGTTTTATAAGCCGTGATAGAGGCTTCGTTCCGTGGGAGGATGTTACTGAAATTGATGAGGTCAAGGTATATCAAAAGAAAATGATTGCTATTTGGGTTAAAGATCCAAGAAAATATATAGAGGTGGGTAACTTCTTACAAAGAAGCATGCTTGAACATAATAACCAAACATATCGCACACCTTTGATTATAGCAGCTGGTACTCTCAATATAGGACATAAAGAGTTAATTGGAGAGATGAACAAATATTTGGCTGCTAGTAGAGAGAATGCATAGCATTTCATAAAAGAACCACAAATGAATTTTTAGTTTTTTGTCGGGGAATGTTTATGAAAAATTCATTCGTGGTTCTTCGCTGCAATATAAACTCTTACCTTTTAAAAGAGGGCGACGCGTAGCGTCCTTCCGTAATGAAAGTACGCAACGGGAAGGGGCGGGGAAAGGAGTCAGTACTTTCATTACACCTAAGATGGTTTGCATTAGCAAACTAAGCTAAGTACTAATTTCTAAACCACACCCTTCAAAGCCCTTAACCCTCTATCCAATGCCTGCGATAGTTTTTCTACATTTGAATTATAAACTTTTGTGATTTTAGCTTTTATGTTAGCTGGGAAGGTGACGATGCTAATTTCCCATAACTTTAATTTCTTTATATAGCGCACAGAGTTATTATAGAAAAAGTCTTCAACCTGAAATCCAATACTCAAACTATCAATAACTCCTAAGCTCATTAGGTCTAAAGCTTCCTTGCCTTTGGCTAGATCAGTCATGATTTTGCCTTCGATATAAAGTCCTTTAGTATCCTCAGAAATCTTTGTGATTATACCGATGGGTTGAGTTGCATCATGCTGCCATAAAAGTTTTATCTGGCGGTTTTCTTTTAAAGTTTCGGTGAATGCGCCAGATAAAATTAGGTCACCTGCCGAATCGGTGAAATTAAAAACACTGGCATAGCCTGCGAAAACCCCAGATTCATCCAGCGATTTGCGTTCTATATTAAATTTTGCAAAATAGCTTTGCATATTGACCTCATTAGTATTAAGTTATTTTTTAGGGAGAATTGTTAATTAATTTTCAATGCGTTACGCAAGAAAGTTTACAAATTTGCAACTTATTATGATGTGGATACTTTATACTCTACTAACTCTCTTTGCGCTGATATCAGACGTTCAAGCAAAAACAATAGTAGAGCGCGATAGTTTTATTGATTCAAAATCTACAGCAGCAAAAGAAGTGGTTCTGCCAGATGAAAGATCTGTGTGGTTGCATGGTACTACCAAGGGTTCTTTTGTAACCATGGGTGGCAAAGCTGCTCCAGCAGGTTTATATTCATCAAAAGATGGTAAAATTGCTTTTACTGTAGATAATTTAGGTTATCTTACTGCTCCAGTGACTGATATGACAGTTGATGAAGTCGATGAAAAATTCCATGAAGCGATGCTAGATGAAGATTGGGATGAATTGGAGTAAAATTCTAAATGAACTACTGGCTACTTAAAACAGAACCTGAGACTTTTTCTTGGGATGATATGAAATCAAAGAAAATTGCTCCATGGGATGGCGTTCGCAATTTCCAAGCTCGCAATTTCATCAAGCAAATGAGAGTAGGGGATCTGTGTTTATTTTATCATACTGGTAAAGAAAAAGCAGTTGTTGGTATTGTTAAAGTGGTGAAAGAAGCTTACCCAGATCCATCGGATGAAACTGGCAAGTTTCTTATGATGGATGTGGAATATTATCAAGAGGTTAAAAAGCACATCACGCTTGAGCAAATCAAAGCTGATAAAAGATTTAAAGACTTTTATCTGTGCACGCACTCTAGGCTTTCTGTAATGCCAGTTACAAAAGAGCAGTGGGTGGGTATTGTGTATTAGCCTATTCAGGTATAGATCGACAAAGCTCGTAAATTATATTTTGCTCATTAGAAATTCATGAACTTCTTTGCTGAGGTTATGTAGTTCAATGCCGAATAAATCCATGTTAATATCAAAATATTTTTTGCTTATTGGTATTTTTTCATCTTTTATAACTTCTATATTCCTCGGAAGAATTTCCTTTGTGCACCTGCATTTATAATCTTCACCCGGATTCCCCAAAACTGGTTTGAAATCCTTACTAAAAATTTTACCTTCTAATAGCAGGTGTGATTCTCTCACTTTATTATCGCATTGAGTGCGCCAAATATAATAATCAGAATGCGTAGGTTTTTCCCAGTCCTCTGTGCCGCGTGGTATAATTGTTTCGCCTAACTCTGCTTTGATGCTCTTGATTGGTAAAAGCGGGGAGTGGGGACTTGAGTAAAACGGAGCTTTGGTTGAATCGAGAATGTCCGCTTGTTTATCCCTTCTTTTTTGAATTCCCTCACTTCTTATACCATTTTCATCTGGTTTGTTAGAGCGGTTTCTGACCTCATTAACTGCTAAATCTAGGTATGTCTTATCACCTGTACGATAATAACGATGCATGAACTCATATAGACTTGTTTTTCGGTTTGCTAAACTTGGGAGCTGATAATGTAGATCTTCAATTATTAGTCTTTCATTTAATCTGAGTTTATCTATAATTTCGCCGTATATATCTTCCAATTCAGCCCTTTTTCTAAGAAGTACGATTTCATATAATTTATCGACTTGGATATTTGTTAGGTTTTTCGCACCAGAACGAACTTTTTCAAAGTCATTTAGGTTACCAAAGCACTTTTTCCAATCATTTTTCGCAGATTCTGCATCCATATTGAAGCCAATGCCAATTGTAACTTTACCTTTGACTTTTCCTACTTGAGAAATAGCGTTATGACCTACTTTGCGCTTATCATCGTAAGCGAAGTTATAATATCCCTCAGACTCAATAAGATGATATTTCAGTATTTGATCATATAATATTTGATTTGCTGGCACGGTATAATCCAAGTTGTGTAAAACATCCCTTATGTATGCATAAGGGAAAGTAATTTTTTTCATAAATACTCCTTAACTAATTTTAAAAATGATTGATTCTATATATATTCTGAACTTGCTATCTATAATCAAATCTACATTAATATCGCCTTTAATTAATGTGGCCATGTTTTGCCGAACTATTTTATAGATAAACTTATTTTTTGATATGTGAGAAGTAGTCCAGAAATAATTATCTGGATCTTCTGCTTCTATTACTCTAAAACTTCTTTTTAAGTCATTGGTGTTTTGGATTGTAAATACGACTTCTCTTGCGTCTTTTCCTGTCACTGCTTTTCTATAGTCTATCAGTATTAGATTAAATGGTTCTCTAATATACTTGCTTAAATGTTCGAAGTTATTATGTTTAAAAGCTAATCTAATATCTTTATCAATTTTATCTAACTGTTCTTCAACCAATTTCGTTTTACTTCCGAAATAGTATAAAGTTCTTTTATGTTGGCAGATTTCACGGTCATGACCTAGAGAATGAAGGCAGTTATCTGGTTCTTCTGCAAATGCATTAAAACAAAGAAAAGTTAAGATAATAACTAGAAATCTCATAATTTTAGAATTTTTGAACTTGCCTCGAGTTTGCATCTTTCTGAGTTACATATCAAGATGTTGCAAGTTATTTTTATTCTTACTAAGTTGAATAACCAGAACCTTATCTGTGCACACACTCTAGGCTTTCTGTAATGCCGGTTACAAAAGAGCAGTGGGAATGGATAACGGAATTATCTCATTAAGTCACTTGCTTTATTTGCGGCACGCTTTGCCAATTTTTTAAATTTTTCAGCAGCTTTTCCCACACCTTTCTCTACTTTTCCTGCAACTTTTTCTGCTTTTTTGCCAAGATTCTTAGCAGTAGCTTCTATGTCTGGGTAAATGTTTTTGGCTTGGTCATGTAGGTTTTGCATTATCTGTTCAGGCATTTTTGATAAAAGGCCAATTTTTCTAAGCATTCTGTTAATGCCAAGTGATTCTGCCGTATCGATGATTGCAACTTTGCACATAAGCAAACATCCATGCAGAGTTTTTTTCAT
>JACCDG010521459.1_pt1 | contig 58817 bp, 56 predicted proteins | sample 7442471 | NCBI WGS metagenome assembly JACCDG01 (sample SAMN15323444, study PRJNA562643) | freshwater metagenome | isolation source: river surface water | place: USA:Blue River Watershed | collected 2017-08-17 | reverse complement strand
TAAAATTTATTAAAACAATCTCTGAGTTAGAGCCAACTCGAAGTGGTGGACCCCATGTACCAACACCACTAGAGGTATATATTTGTGTATCGCCAGTTGTCTTCAAACCATAGTCAAAACCTTTGTAAATAATTTTTGGTAGATATGACAGTGGCCACATTTGAGCTCTGTGGGTATGACCAGAAAGTTGCAAATCGATACCAGCTTCTCTGGCAATATCCACATCACTTGGAATATGTTTCAAAAGCAAGGATGGCATTTCCTTATTTATATTTAACTCAGAAAGTCTTTGTCTAAAATTTTCTCTAGCATTACTATGTTTATAATCAATGCCAATCATCTGTACACCGTCTATCTCTACTATTGTGTCCTGTAAAACTTTTATACCGACACTTTCTATCGCCTTAATATCTTCTACAGTAGAAGCGTCTGTAAAACCATCATGATTACCGGTGATAAAATATGTTCCACTAGTTGTTTTCAAACTTCTTAATGGTTCTACTATTTCATTTGTATTTACTTTGACCCCGTCGTACAGATCCCCACCTATCAAAACAAGATCTGGGTTCAAAGTATTTATTTTACTTACAATCTTTTTCAAAAAGCCCTCAGCATTTACTTGTCCCAAATGAACATCACTTATCCAAACTACGTTCTTACTCTTCCAAATTTCTGGTAGATTTTTCAGAGTAATAGATATTTTTTTAACTTTAATATTCTTTGCATTTATAACACCATACACTCCCGTTAGAAATGCTAGAACAAAAACCCCTACTCCATATTCTTTGGTTACTTCAAAACCCAAAGACATTACCAGAATAGAAACAGTGGAAGCCAAGAAAAAGTAAAGTAGGAAACCTTGCCACACAGCAAAGGTTCGATAAAGAAACCTAGTCAAAAAATTATTGTACTTAGAAACAATAAGAATAAGAGCAATAAAAGCAAAAGTTAGAAAAACCAACAAAAACTGACTAACAGGAATCCATACTCCAGAATATGGGCCGAAGGCTAGATTCACACCTTCGTACACGACAAAATGTGCGAGTAACTGGATAGATATTATTATGACAAGAAAAACGAAAATTTGTTTAAAATTCATTTACCAAAGTATATCAGATTCTAAATATATTTAGTCAAAAGCAATATCACCGTATAAATTACTACAAAACAAGCAAAGAAACCTACAGTTTTACCGAAAAATTCTACGGCCTCCTTTTTTCTACCCTCTAACAACAACTGAAGAGGTTCTGCTAAGAACAAATATCCCATAACTGCGGTGGACAAGACAAAAAGACTAAGCATTGTCATCGGAATAACAATAGTGTCAGGTTGATTCTTCAGCACACTACCCACTCCCCACACAATAAGAACTATAATTACTATGTATAAAGCCGCCCCAAACGCATGCAAAAATGGTTTTTTCATATCAGCATTATAACAAAGTCTAGAATAAATTATATTAGTATTTGACAAATTATTAAAAAAGAGTTTAATTATTTCTAGAAAGCTCCGATGAGGCGAAGAACGTCTCCTAAATAGAGAAGAGCTCTATTTAGATTCGGAGTTGAGAGGACGATATGGTTACAAAAACAGAACAACACAACGAGGCACTGTTCTATGCCTTCATCATGTTTCTTCTAATTGTGCTTGGTCTGACCTTCTTACTAAGACCAATCACTGTTGGAAAAGTGATGGCCGCAACCGGCTTCTTTCTCATCTTGACATGGGCGTCGTTCATCCCCATGTTATACAAAGCAGTTCCTATTCAGTGGGAACTGGGCGAACGCGAGTGTGCATCTCGCGAAGAAAAGATTGCACTCATGAAATCGTCTTTCCTCACACAAGAGATTGTAGATAGACGGCTGAGAGACCTTGCGTCAGCTGCTGAAGGACTTTTCTCTGTCCAAGTTCATCTTCGCGAGAACAACGAGGAAGCGCAATTGGACGAACTGAAAGATAGAATTATCAAAGCCAAGGACAATTTCTGGGAAACACGGAAGTTGGCTCGAAGTCTTGGATTCATCGTCCACGACAAGATCAAAGACTACACAGCATAACGCCACACCGCCCGCGAGTCTCCAGACTCGCGGGCGTTCACACATTAATTAATAAATTTTTTAGTATTTACTGCTTATTCTATTTCTTTTATTTCAATCTAAACATAATTATTTTCTAGGCAATGGTATAAACATACTAACTCTACTTTTATATTCTTGGAAATCGGGATTCTCCTCCATTTTTTTCTCCAAAAGCGGAATACCAGAAACTTTTAAAATTAAAAAGGTAATTGTAAGTGGCCCTATAATTGCATAAATACCGTTAGGTACAGAAAGAGCTACAAGCAACACACCCCACCAAAGCGTTACCTCTCCAAAATAATTTGGATGGCGAGTATATGCCCATAAACCACTTTGCATTAACTTACCCTTGTTCTCAGGATTTTTTATAAACCGTGCAAGCTGTGCATCACCAACTACTTCAAAATAGAAACCGAAAAGCCAAACTGCTATACCTATTAAATCAAGAAACCCGACAGAAGAATTATAGCTCTTATTAATCACAAGAACTGGCGAAACAATCAAGAACAGTAATAATCCTTGCAATAGATATACTTGGAAATATGACCTGATATAGAAGAAAGAACCCCATTCCTTGCGCCAAGCCTCATATCTATAGTCCTCAGTCTTTCCCTTATTTCGTGTATGTATGTGCCACGCAAGACGTAAGCCCCATATACTAACCAAAATATTTATCAATACTGACCGCAATCCAAAATCATTTGAGAGAAACAGAGATGTCCAAGCCATAAGAACAAAACCCAACCCCCACGCAATATCAGCAACATCATTTCTTTTTTTAATCAAAGAAAACACAAACCAAAGACTCATATAAACAAAAAGCACCAATGCAAGAGTTATATAGTAATTCATAGGCCTATTTTAGTTGCAATAAAATATGTTATGACTGAAACCGAAGATGCGAGCACCATACCCCAAATCAGATCCACGATAGTTACAAGTAACGGCCAGTCTTTTGCTACAGCCAAATTTGTTAAATCGTAGGTTGCGTAACAAACCAAACCAAAAAATGCTCCGAAAAGTAATGCGTTCATCCATGAACCCTTTTCCATTGCAGGAGTTATCACAAAAGCAACAAGACCCCCAATAAAAATAAGATAGAAAATAATTGCTGCCATCCAATTTACATCAGGTCTCAAAAGCGAACCTATTTGTGCACGATAAAAGTCCTTTGCCACAACTCCAAGCCAAACCATATCAATAGCAAAGAATACTGGAAGTGCGATTGCGTAAAGTTTTATGAACATATTATTAATTTATTTTAATAAACTTATTATAGCAGTATTATACCACGTAATAATTTTTTATATTTTTTTTACTTTCTCTTCCTTTAACCTAAATTTAATTATTTTTGTAATAAGCGGTAGCGGAAGTGGTTTATCATATGGAAACCTTATACAACCTTTTGAATAACTAATCTCCTTCTTTTTTAATTCACTTTCAAAAGCTTTTATTCCAGATGGTGTAGGGTAAAAACCTAAATGACTCTTCATTCCTGCAAAATGAACAAAATTTTTTCCACCAAGTTCAATAGTTGGCATACCGTATTTTATACTTTCTTCCCCTTTTAGAATAAGTTTATTTGCTAAAGATCTCATCTCTTTTACCTTTGGAACAAATTCTTTTGATGTATTCTTTATGTATTCGTCTACATTTTTATAATTCTTCATATATGTAATTATAACAAAAAAGTATTATTTTCTAATGATGATGGTGGTGTGAATGTTTTGACTTATATCCCTTAAGATAATTTACAGCCAAGAAAGTGACTATTGGCACCGTCATAATAAGACCAATACTACCAACAATTGCTCTAACTATTTCGGTTGCAAATATTTCTAAATTAACTACGGTACTAAAATTCATATCAGCCAACTTAAAATAAAGTAGAATCGGTAATGATGCACCAGTATATGCAAGAACCAAAGTGTTAACTAATGCCCCAACATGCTCCCTTCCGATTCTTAATGCTCTTGAATACACTTCCTTTTTTGACATTTCTGGATTGGTGTCATAAAGCTCGCTCACAACAGCAGCTTGAGTAACCGCAATATCGTCCAGAACACCAAGTATTCCAATAATGATTGCTCCGAGCAAAAGTCCTGTAAAATCCAAAGAACCACCTGTACCCAAATTAAGATAAGTGGATTCGTCACCAGTAAAACCAGACAAACTAGTTACCTCTACAGCAAATAGAGCAAATAATCCAGTAATTATAACTGCGATCATAGTGCCGGAATACGCAACCAAAGATTCTCTATTAAAACCATGTGTAAAAAATATTGCACCAAAAAGAATTCCGCTTGCAACAATCGAACTTGTTAACAATGGATCCCAACCATGAAGAAGCCCTGGTAGTAAGATATAAAAAATTGCAAAGAAACTACCCAACAAAGCCAAAAGTGACCTCACACCCTGCCATCTTCCAAACCAAATAATAAAGCCGATAAAAATAATAACAATTAAAACCAAAGACATGCGTCGATCAATATTTATAATGCCGTATCTCTCAGTTCCGTTTATATCAACCAAATAGTTAAAATAAAATTTATTTCCCTTTTTTAGTTCTAAATAGTCATTTTCAATTTTAATTATTTCTCCTTTCTTGGGACCATCAAGAACTTCAACTTTAATTGTTTGATAGAGATGTTTTGCTTCTATGCCAGGAATTACTTTTATTTCACTATCTATTACTTCCAGAACTTTCCCTCTCCATGTGCCCTTATAATCATTGTGAACCTCTTGAGCAATAACATTAGAAGCTGATACAAAAAATAGCAGGAGAAATATGAGTGATGATTTTACTAATGTCATAAAATGATTATAACAAAAATATTAAACTCTCTTATTGTTAAAATAATTAGTAATTTATTTTGAATACTTTGGGTCAAAGATTGAAGGTTCAACTTTCTCTCCTGCTATATAGCGTGATATTCTATTGCCTCCATATATAGAATGTAGTAAACCAACACCATTGCATCCTATATTGTAGTGCAAGACAGGATTTAGTGGTTCTGGACCAATAAGCCTTACACCAGTTGGTGTGTAACCCATAAGTCCATGCCACAAGAACTTATAATTTATTTGCCCTTCTGGAGCATGCGAATAAGTCTTGTGCAAGAACTCATCTATTTGCTCCTGAGCCTCATCAGGATATGGATGTTCTTTTTTTGAATAATTATTTGTATCATCCATTAATGCTTCTGGTCCTCCAACACAAATTAGATTATGTTTTTCTTGAACTTCATTTTCATATGGTCTACGTGTTAAATAAAAGTAAGGATCAGATTCAAAAGTATTATTATTTGTTTGAAGTTTTGGTAAATAACTTATTGCCGTAGGAGATTTATCAAACTCTTCCAAATAACCAGCCATGTATCCAACGGAACCACGAACCATATGATGGAATTTTTTATCTACATCACCACCTGCTGTGTTTGTAATCTTTATTTTTTCAAAACCATTTGTACACAAAACTACTTTTTCAGCCATAATTTTAATACCTTGATGGGTTTCCAAAACACAGTTATCTTTATTCAATACTATATTATCAACTAGTGTACGTTCAGTTAAAATAAACCTGTCTGGATACTTTGATAAAAGATAACCAACAACTTCCTCACAAAACATTGCACTGTTCATACAACCTTTCCTTCCAGGAAGAGCTGCTATGTATCTACTATCGTTTGTTTCCAGAAGAGACAAAATATCTTTTTGAGGTAGCAACGTATATAGATTTTTATACTCATCAGATATTTTATTAACATCAGGAGAATCTTCTGCAACCATAATCATCTCTGGACTCATTCCAGCTTTAACTCTAAAAGAATTATTCTTTAGATGCACTATTACCTCATTTATATCTCTGCTAGCAGCATATCCAGTAAACTGCCACATAGGAGTTTGTAGTTGAGTCTCCGAAATCATTTCATCGAGAAGCAACCATGCAGATTCTATAGCTCTCTGACCATCAGCAGCCAACTCCAAACCAAATTCTTCCACTAATTCAGAAAATGGTCTTTCAAAATAGGCTACAAGTTGACCAGCGTTATGACCCGTAGCTCCATGAGCCACTAAGTCAGCCTCAACTAACAAAACCTTTTTGTCTGTATTTTTTAAAATGTAATAAGCAGTAGAAATGCCAGCTATACCGCCACCTATTACAGCTGTATCCGTTTCTGCATCAATAGCAAGACTCGAAACAGGTCGTGTTCTTTTTAATTGATCTATCCATGGCGAATTGTTAATCTTCATAATAATTTAATTCCAAAGCATTTTTATTTTATCCCATGGTACAGAAACAAGTAGAGTCCCGATAGCTACGAAACCCAGACCGATTCCAGATTGCAATGTAATACCCTCTGACAAAACAAAAACAGCAAGTATTGCAGTTAGCAACAAAGAAAATTTATCTATCACAGTTACTGCAACTGTTGGGCCAACAGATAATGCTTGATAGAAAAATATCCAAGAAAGTGCCCCACCGACAGCAGAAAGGATAACGAATATCCATTGCTTTTGATTTAGTGTGCTCAAAGCCGAAACAGAAAGTTTTCCGAACGACAACGCTGCGATGGTAACAATGATTGCCATCACTATTCCTCTAATTGCTGTTAATAAATTTGCATCAACACCTTTTAGACCAAGCTTTGCGAATATTGTTCCCAAACTGGCCATAAGTGCCCCAATCAGTGCGTATATTATGTACATAAGAATATTATATATTATTTAGATAAGTTTGAAATATTATTTTATATTTGCGAAAGGCCGGCACGCGTTAACGTGCCGGCCAAGAACTAGTTCACGATGGATTTCGGCTTTGGAGCCTTGTCGAGCTCCATTTCCTTTTCGAGGTAGCGGTAGACCATGACACCAGGAATCGTAATGAAGGCCATTGCCGTCCTATCATTACTTACCATGGCGTCAAACGTACTCCAAATAGCCGCCAGCGCCACGTATCGATTTTCTGAAGTAATCCTCGTTAGCAGACCACCAAAATACCGCCGTGGTTCTTCAGAACTCCAGAACTCTTTCGACAGAGACTCTGACGTTCTTTCCATCACGATCGGGAGTTGATCCGTGGAGAGTTCCAGAAGTCGATAGACAACACAGGCATAAGCAATAGATGGAGCAAACCAGTCTTTGCTTTCATACTGACTTGTCCAGCGCTCGATGAGTGCAAAGATTCTAGGATTGTTCTGAGCAATCCGATCTATGACCTCATCGATAAACCCGTACGGATCTGCATGTGACTCTTTCTCGACGCTCTTGTAGGCATCTTCTGACACAATCGGCAACATGTTTACGCTCCGTGCCGCCGGCTGGGAGCTAGCTCAACCTAACCGGTGAGGCTGTGAACTGATTGGCGCCTGCCGAGCGATACTCTGCCCGACGTGAACTTCTAAATATTCAAATATTCATTTCCTCTTCTATTGAGAGGAAAATTTATGGATTCAACAAGATCTTTAATTGATCTTTCGTTCCAGAATCTGGAAAGATAGTATCACGATAAAACTAGTGTGTCAAATAGTAGAGTTTATTTATTCAGCTTGCAAAGCTTCGAACAATTCAACCTCTAAGTCAAACAGTTCATCCTGCATTTTCTTTAATTCTTCAAGTTTTTCTTCAGAAAGTGTTGGTTCAGATGAATCAATAATTTCTAGGATAGAGTTATCGTACTTATCATCTAGAGCCTTCCATGCGTCACCAAGTTCTTTAATTTTATCTTTATTCATATAATTTTTATTATTTATTTATTAGATAATAACACGTTCAGTAAACTGTATACAATCTATAGTATACGCAAGAGCATCTTCAAAAATTAATCTTAATTTTATTTATTCGGATTGTATTCCACAATCCACTCGATACCATATTTGTCTCTAAACATTCCGGCCAATGTTCCCCATGGACTGTCTCCCATCGGTCCTTCTACTTGTCCTCCGTCAGAAAGTCCTTTAAATATTCTCTCTACATCTTCTTTACTATCTGCATTGAGATGGATTTTACTTCTGTTCTCATTTTCGCTTACTTTACCCATGAACTCTGGAACATCATTCCCTATTAGCATATTTGCTCCACCAATAGGCAAAACAATCTGCATAATTTTATTTGCTTCTGCATCTGGAATTTGCATTTCAGAACCTGCGATATCTTTGAATCGAATTATTTTTGTAAACTCTCCACCAAAAACTGATTTATAAAAATTAAATGCTTCTTCTGCATTTCCATTGAAATTGATCCATGGGTTTATTGTTGTCATGTGGGTATTATAGCCAATTTTTATAATATTTTCTCACGATATAATGTTTTATGAATTCCATCACCCTCATCCTCACCAATTATTTTGAAACCTTCTTTTTCATATAGTATCTGCGCAACTGCTTCGTTCGGGTCGGTTGAAGTATATAGTCGCATTTTCTTGAATCCTCGCTCAATTGCTTTGTTTGTTGTCCAAGTTAGAAGTTCTCTACCTAGTCCTTTACCTCTCTGGTCTGCTCGAATACAGTACCAACCTAGCCAGACAACATCCTCAGAATCATCTTTGAGTCTATACATACCAGTTACTCCAATAATTTCATTATTGTCATTTAGTACAATCCAATAGTCAACAAATACGTCCTCTTTCAGTTCACTTTGTGGTCGAAGACTGAGAGGAAGAGATTTTTCTGGATTCCATATAGCTTCAATGTCTTGCGGAAAAACTTCATCCACCATTTTAATAGCTGCATTCAAATATTTTTCTGTAAGTGGAATTGGGTGCATATGAAATGAATTTAAATACATTTTTTGGAATGGTCTACAATTATCTAGTAAAGTTTAAACGATGCGAAACTTCACAAATTATTATCTAGTTAAGTCCCAATTCAGGCAATATTTCTGGAAAAGTTGGTTTACAAAAATGCTCTCTTTCCCCTAGTAACTCTTTAATCTCAACTCCAACCAAAGTATCTTTTAATTTATCGATACTTAATTTCAAATCCGGATGACAATCTTCTCCATAAAAAATAGTTGTCTTCTCTGTTCTATCTGGAAAGTTAGCGTCTATATCAAAATCAAACATTCCTGTTTTTAATTCTTTTTCAATATCAATCCATGGTTCAATCAAAACAACTTTTCCAACTTTAATTTTATTATCACTTAACCAACGTACTAAAAAGCCCCCGCCACAACTATGTCCAACAAGAATAGTTTGTTCATCAATTTTAAATTTTTCAAAAACTTCTTTCCATACTTCGTACACTGGGTTGTACGGATTAGGCATTTCTGGAGTTTGAGCAATTACATCTTTGATTAATAACTGCTTTTGCAACCAAGGTAAAAATTGAAAGTTAGATGGAGATGGTGTGTTTGGATCATAAAACTCATCCTTTGAAGGCATGCCATGGATAATGATTGCTGTTTTCATGTTTAGCATTATAACAAATTATTTTGTTTTAAAATCAAAAGCAATTATCTTTACTTCTGTATTTTCATTCACCTTGTCGCCATAATATTTTCTAAAGTTGCTATACATTTCTTCATCTGAAGAATATCTTTCATGAATAGCAAAATCATCATCAGTCACCGTTCCTAAAGTTTTTATTTTTAATCCAGTAATTATTGCTGTTCCAAACTCCTCGTTTGTATCTTTATTTATAAATATCAATTCATCCCTTACTTTAAGATTTTTGTCATCAAAAAGTCTCCAGGTTGAAGTTTTTTCTCCTGAGGTAATTTTTTCTACAAGGTGTGGGGCGAATTTTAGGGGTTTCATGATCTATTAATGATTCGTTATACAATTTTATAATACTCTATCTTATTACTTTTATATCTGGACATCTAGAGACAATCTTTTCAATTTTCTCCTCGAACCAAGGATATGGATTATTCTTTTGATAAGGCAATATCCTTAAAATACCATTAAATAAATCCTCTAATGCCTCTGGATGAAGAATTTCTATCTCATCTTTATTATTCAATCTAAGGCCAATGGTATTTACACTAAACCAAAAATCAATCATAGCATCTTCAAGTGAAGAATATGGTGCATGTGGCATCCAATAATTAATTCGAGGCTCATATAAATGAACCAAAGCTTGATTATCACATTCCCACTTCCCTGTTGGATAAATTTTTTCTAACTTGTTAACAAATAACTGGTTCATTTCCACGGGTAATTCTTTTGTGAAGTATGGAACATCTATGTCATTAACTTCAAGACTACAGTTAGAAAATAAGTTCTTCCATACAGTATTACGTATAGCTCCCCCAACTAGCCATGATCCAGGAATGCCTGCTTTTTTAATTGCCTTTAAGTAATTGAACAGCTCAGTCTCTTTTATAATTTTTTCAAACCTATTTTCTAGATCAGTATTCATAATTTTATAATCCTCTATTTGCACGATGCGAAGCCTCGTGCACTCATTTAATAATATGTCCACATTAATTTTCTAGTACTAAATATGAATTTTAAATTTCTTATGACAAATATTGCAAACCATCACTCTTTCCGTAAAAGATGTAGTCCATGCAGATTTTGTAACTGCTGAACTAGAACAGTAAGGGCAATATATTTGCTTATTGTCGTTTACAATATTTAACATAAGTGCATTGTTTACAATTTCATAATCAGAATTTTCTGGATAAGCATTGATATTTAACGGAGAATATTTTTCATACCATTGACTATCTATATTTAACACGCTATTTGAAGGGTTAATTAATTCACTGTTATTTCTAAAATTCTCAGAAACCACGTTTCTACTATATGTTCCTGATATTGTTGGTATATCAGGATATAAACTTTTTTCTTTATCTACTACCTCCTTTTTAATAATTTGTTTATCAGAAAAATCATTCACGAATTCAGCAAGTGATTTATACAATCTAGCCCTCTTTTTCTTTTTTGTCTTAATTCTCCACTCAATAGCTAGAAAATTATTTAAAACAGATTCGCCTTTGTATTTTTCAATAAAATCTCCGTCTTTAGAAATAATTGCGAGATTATCACTTATACCATTTTCTAATAGAGTCTCCCAAATTATTGCGTCACCATAAGAATGATCGTTTTTTCTAGGTGGATTACCTTTCATATATCTAATATATGCCTTTTGAATTATCGACTCTGTCTCTGGTAATACAACTCCTAAATTCTCAAATAGACTATTTATCAACAAATCAGCATCAGTTTTTTCTTTATCAACAACATGATCATATTTATTTATTAGCATTTTATAGGCTTTTGAAAGATTGGCTATTTCATTCAAAATTTTCTTAATTTCTGGAGTTCTTTTATCAAGAGTTGCTGGAACACTAAAAGAAGTTTTACTTTGTTGAACAAGTGCAGATCTTGTTAATTCAGCGACCTTCCTTCTATTTCGAAAGTATTCCTGCTTTGTTTGGGAGGGAATTAGAAGTCTAACCTTGTTAGACTTAATTAATTTCAGTAATTCAGACAAAGGAGCAAGTCTCTCAGTAGAGTTTTCTCTAAAATACTCAAGATATATATTTGCGTCTATGTATAGTTGCATGAATAATATGACAGTGAATCTTTCCTTACAGGAACTGTACACCTTTTCTGTTTTGTTCGCCAGAGGGCTTACAAAAGCTATCAAAGGTCTTCGATTCCCTACGCAGAGTCCCCCAGACTCTGCTGTCTCCACAGAAAAATCGTAACCGATTTTTTGCTGGACACCCTCGTTCAGTACCAAACTCAGTAAGACACCGCAAGGGTTATTTAGCTTTTATAAGTATACCAAACTGATGCGTCTCAGTCAGATTTCAGTAGACACGATAGACACTATAAAAAGAAACAAACAGAGTAACTGTTAAATTTTAAAATCTTAGGGAATCTATGATAATTCCCATCTCTGTTAATAAAAGTTGATCATCCTTGCCTGGTAATAAGGCAATACTTAATCGATACTTGTTATCTGGTGTGTTAACAACCACCCAAGTTCCACCTTCTATCACAATTGCTTCTTGCCCGTCTAAATCAAATTTATTGTAACCTTTAGACATATCAGCTCCAGAATCAGGGCCACTTAGCCATTCTAAAGGTGTCATATTTTCATCATTTAACCCAACGCTTACTATCACTCCATACACCTCGTCACTATCAGTTGGTATAACCGCCACACGCCCTGGTGAAAACTCATCAGTGATATCTACAATACGCAGATGAGTTGGATATTGAAATGTGAACCCTAATTTACTTTGGTATGTTTTTGCATCTTTTGTGTAATTTTCATACATACCTAAATTAGGAGGGTAATAAAGTAAACCTTCTGGTTGTTCTTTTGTATCAGCTACCTGCCTGTCATCTTTTGATGAATAATTTTGAGCAACGCTAATCATTACTGTTATTATTACAATCAAAACGAGTATTATTATATATTTTTTATTCATAACTTATTTTTTAATACCTCTATTAATATTTGATACTAGTTCAATAAACTTCTTAACACTTTCTTTTGTCCTAAATGAATTTGGATGAGGAATATATTTTATATCGCTAAATAATAACCTTAAGTCTTCTGACTTTAAAATATTTTCTGTATCTTTACCTATGGCCAGTGCTAAAGGTTTTTTAATACCAAGGATTTCTAGTTGAGTTTTAATACTTTTTATATTATTTTTTCGAAAAGAAGCGTTACTTTTCCATTTAACCATTATTTTTTTGGCTTCTGGCTCAGCTTTTTCAATTACATCAGTCATATAAGCATTAATATAAGAAGGTCGTGAAAAAGCCATTTTGTACCATTTATCATATCGTCCAACATGAAAGTTTTTAAAATCTTTAATTGTTTTTGATGGATTTAAACCAAAAATCACAATATTCTTATTTATTTTAAATTCATTGGTTACAAAAGAAACATCTTTAATGTCATCCTTCCAGAAAGCAAAACTCGCACATTTAAATTTTTTGAGTTTTTCGATGTTATTTTCCAAGTTTTTTATTTATTTCATTTTTTAAAAAATCACGATCAAAGCCATTCACTTTCAAATGTAGTATCGGTAAATCAACTATTTTAGTAATTTCATCAATAAACTCATCTCTGGCTTGTTTGCTTTTAAAATTATGTGCACTTCCATCTAGTTCAATGATGAGCTTGGGCACTACGCGCTCTTTATCACATAAAACAAAGTCTGCTGATTTTCTATCAATTCGGCTTCTATGCCTCCGCTCTTCCTCCCAAGTTGACTTTCTTGGTTGAATTAAGTGACTATAATTTACTTGAGTAAAAATATGATATTTATCACCAAATAGTTCTAATAACAATTTATATAAACTAAATTCAGAAACCGTATCAAATAAAAAAGGTTTCCTCTCATACACTGAAAGATCTGGCTTCTCATCGTTCTTAGTTGTAAGCACTTTATATAAGCCCAAAACAATGAAAATAAAAACAATTATTGCCATAAGTGGCCAAAATGATATTAGAATTTGAAATATATTCATATTATTTATCTACTTCACTTACTGCTTTTCTATAATTACAATAGTCACATTCTGGGTTAGGATCTGGCATGTCACCATCAAGACATTTCTTCATTTCGTTAATTTTTTTATCAACCCAAGAATCGTCACCAGTATAAGGAATGATTTTTATATCAAATTCTAATCTAGCATCAAAAGCCTCTTTATCTGCATTACCATTACAATATACAAAATATCCAGTATCAGATACTTTGTACCCATTCTTCCTAAATAGCCACTGATAAACTTCCATTTGTCGTTTATAGCCAATCTGCCAATCAGCATCAAGAGTAACTTCATCTTCTTTAGAAGTCGATTTATAATCCACAATAATTAGCTCACCTGATGGGGTGACCCAGACATCGTCCACACCACCTGTGATGAGTAAATTAGTGTCTTTATGGAGATATGTAATACCTCGTCTTAATGAATCCCTCCATTCGTCCATTTTCTCATGCTGAAATGGCACAGCATCAAGACCGTATGATTTCATTAGTGGATGCGGAGTACCTTCTGATCTATGATAATCAAACTCCTTCTTTAGAAGTTTGTCTACGGCTGAGTTCAGAGAAAATGGAAATCCTGGAGGTTGTGCTACTCCAAGCCTACGATCAAGATAAAAACACTTAGGACACTTAATAAACATATCTATCTTTGAACGAGAAATTTTAAATAACTCTGAACCTTTTGGGTCATACATATTTCTTACACGATTTGCTTTGTAGTATTCAGACATGTGTTTATTTATTTAACCCCGCCAACCAAAAATGTAAATCAATAATCTTCATTTTCGGGTATTCATAATAACTATTTTTTAGTAAACATTTATGATTTAATCCTTCCTTTAAATTATTATCATTATTTATAATATCAATCATTTTTAGAAATGATTTTTTATTAAAATCAACGTTAATATTGTAAAATTTCTTAAAGCCTTCTTTGTAATATCTGTCATAAGCAGGAATACACCCCATTGTGGCCATTATTATTTTTGTTATGATCAAATGTAACCTGTGAATATTATTATCTCCATCTATTTCATTATTTTTAGCAATTACATTTTCCAAGTCAGTTTTAAGTTCAAAAAGTAAATCAACGTCTTTTTCGTCATAAGATGTAAGAAAATCAATATGCCACAAACTATCATATTTTGGGTTAATTAAATGCTCAACTATTGATGTATAAAATCGATAATCTTTTTGTAGTAAAAAACTTGAACCTCTTAACATACCCCAACTAGCCATAAAAAAACCTAGGTGCAAAGATGCATGGTCTAACTGCTCATTGGTATTTATATTTTTATAATTCTTAAAATACAAATAACAATGCTCCCAAGACATACCACGATGGTATTTATTTTTGTGAGATTTCTCTATCTCTAAAATTACATTTCTTATATCATTATCTTTCATATATTATCTACCAAACAAAATCTTTTATGGTTGATTTATTAAATATAAAACATGATTATATAGAATCTAATAAATCTTCTAATTTACTACGAAATTTATTATCAAATATTCTTCTATCACAAAAATACTCAACAAACTCCGCATAGCTATTTGGACTAAGAAAATGAAAGAAATATCTTTGCTTGATTTTGTTTTTCTTTAATTCTTCATTAAGTTTTTCAAAATGTTCTTTAGCCCAACGATATTTTGCTTTATTTTCATAAGAATCGTCATTATCTGCTTTAATTTCAATTACTACAATATTATCACCAAACTTTAGAAAAAAATCTGGATTAAAACTACCTTGTACAGGATGCTCACCTTTTCGCCAAGAATACTCTATACTATAAAAATTTTGATCTCGCGACTTAATCCATGCATCTATCTTTTCTGACACCTTAGAACTTGTGATAGCTTCAACAAACTTTCTTTCCGGTTCTTGTTTTGTAAAAACTAGATTTACTGGAGTTTTAAAACAATAATGATTTATTTCTCTAATTGCACTTCTTGGCAGACTCTCATCATTGATCATTTCTTTAATTATATCTATCTGATCTTGCCCACAATCATTAATGAATTCATCAGAATAAAAAACTGTTGAACCTTGCTTAACAGACCCTATCCCAATACTTTCTTTTTCTAAATCTTTTGTGTTTAATACTTTTGGTTTTTTCACTTTTCTATCAAAAACAACAGTTGAACCTCTTGTTCTCAATAATGTTTGAAAAGCATTAAATATACGATTAGCGTTATCTTCTGTTAATAAGCCGCTTTTAATACCGACCCTTCGCATAGATTCCTTAACATACTCTCTAATTTCACCTTCTGGCGGCAAATTCTCTTTCCGGTATGTTCCTTTTGGAAATCTGATTTTTGCTTCAAAATCTCTAGTCTTAAATGTTTCTATTATTTTATCAACAACTTCATTGATTGTTAAAGTCTCTTTTTCAATATTTGTTGTCTTTCGGATAATTCCACCTTTAAGATCTTCATATTCTACTTCTCTATCATCACGCTCAATCTGAGACACAAGTTTTGTATATCCTTTTGAATAATCGAATTCTTTAGTATCGGACTTCGCTTTAATTTCTTTTTCTTCTTTCGTAAAATCAACATTATATATTTCAAAATGATACTCAGCACGTTTTTCATTGACTAAAGGGGTACTAATTAATCTAACTTCTACTTCTAGAATTTCATCTACAAGTCCTCTAATATTTCTACTCCATGAGTCATGATTAAAGACTCTAACTTTTGGTTGTGGAGATTTATATTCTTCAGGTACACGTAAACCCCTACCTAAAACCTGAGCTATTAGTAACTTTGAGTTAAAAGCTTTTTCCTCCATTGGTACTATTTGAAACACATTTTTAACATCCCATCCTTCTGTTAGCATAGAAACAGAAACAATCCATTCTACTGGATTATTTTTATCATCAACATTTTTTAATTCCAAAACATTTTTTTTGTGATCCTTATGAGAAGTAACTATTAAAACTTTCTTTTTTACAGCATCACGATCAAGTTTTTCTTTTTTTTGTAAAAAATCAATCAAATCTTCAGTTAAAACTCTAGCCTTTGTTATATCTTTCGTAATTAAAATTGTAAGAGGTTTAATTAATCTATATTTTTTAACAAACTCATCATGATTATCATATATTTCCTGAAACTTTTCATTCTTATCCGTTGTATCATCCTTTACAACATAATCTATAGACTTAACCACCTTATCATTAACCGCATCCTTAATCGAATATCTATATATTACATCGTTAAAATACTCATCATCTTTATACGCTGTGCCTGTTAGACCAATAATATATTTAAAACCCGAATTCGAATCCATAAGAAAAGTTTTCCATTTTCTGATATCCTGTTCATTTGATGAATTATAAACATGGTGAACTTCATCGTTAATAAGTAGAACACGATCTCCACTACCTTTTAAACTATCATTAATGGATGATCCTGTTCTTTCGTAAACCGCATGAATATTTTCCACACATATATCACCATTTTTAATGGTAACATTAGCATCAATAATTCTTGGATTTTTAAAAATAGCTTCGTCTGGTAATGACACTTTTATCTTATTATCCCCTGAGAGTTTTTCAAATTTTTCTTTTAATCCGTTTTCAATTGTTACTGATGGACATAAAACTAAGACCTTATCTACTAGACCAATCCCGAGTGCAATCTGTGCAATACCATATATGACATAACTCTTACCCGACCCGGTTGCCAAATCTATAACAGCGGAAAGTTTATTAGGTAAAGGTAGATTTTTTTGATAGTCTTTTATATTTTTATATCTTTTTTGTAATTCTTCATTTTTTTTAAAATTATCTTCAACTAGATCTTCAATTGAACGATATTCGCCAGAAGCCAGGAAAATAATTGCATTTTTAATTGCTTCTTTTTGATATTCTCTATCACCACAAAGAACATCAATAAAATTAATCCATTTTTTTAAATTCAATGTGGATGGATTGTAATTTTGTTTTACTTGCAAAATTAGGTCTTGTGTTTTGTATATTTTTATTCCTTCTTGCATAAATATTAAATTTTAAAAACTTCTCTAAATTCGTTTCCATAAATATCTACATAAATTACCATAATTTTACTACCGCAACTTTTTTTATCAAACTCTCTTATAATTTCCTTTTGATTTTTTAACTCTTGCCTTATTTCCTCTCCACTTTCATCATCACCCTTATTATTATGTAGTAAATCTTGTGCAAAAAAATAATTGCTCATCATAAACTTTTCATCATCATAATTCAAATCTACAAGTAACATAGCTAAGCTCTCAAAATTTTTAAGTTTTTCTCCAGTTTCATCTTGTGAATATGCAGATTCAAATTTATTCAGTTTTAAAATAACCTTATCTTTAAATTTCTTGATCTCTGACTTAACCTCTGGTTGACGCATAAAATGAAAACCGACCGCATCATCCAAATCATTAATTTGATTTTTGCTCTGAGGTTGCCTAAACTTCTTGAACTGGACTTTGTGTAATTCTTTAATAATTTGGTATGGAACCTTCAAAAAATAATAACGTATACCATTAATCTGGCAATAATCACTTATAAAGTTTACGTTGTTAGCTGGGGCAATAATATAAAACCTTCCATCGATCTTGTTACCAATATTTTTGTGTAATTCCTGAAGATAGGTCTCATCAACGCTTGCTTTTCTTAATTCCCAGTATGGAAATATCTTTACATAGAATTCTCTTTTTTTTCCATCAATATCAACCCCGCCAATACTTTTTATTTTAGTATCTTCAATTTCAAACAAGTCTTTTACAAAATTAATATATTCATCCTTTTGTAAAGAAAAAACCTTACTTAAATCATATAACCCCGAGGCAACAACTGCAAAAGAATTAGGTTGTTTGTTATATTTTTGATTTATATTATCTAAATTTTTACTTTTATCTATTTCTAATAATCTTTTTTGTATTGTATATATAGATAATTTCCCTATATCACACACTAACCATCTACGTTGCATTTTTTCTGAGACTACTGCGGTTGTACCACTCCCTGCAAAAAAATCCATTACTAAGTCATCTACCTCAGTACAAGATTGAATGATTCTTTGTAATAAAATTTCTGAGTTTTCCGTTGGGTAACCACTACCAAAAGAATAACTTGGGATATCTGTCCAGTTTGATTCCAAAACCTCTTTGTCACTAGTTAAATACTGGATCATCATATTTTGTTTTTTATTATAAACATCGACATAAGTTTTTTCGATAAGCCTGATTCTTCCCAAACCGTCAAGTTCTTCTAGTCTTTTTTGAGAAAATGTCCAATGTCTACCCTTAGGTGCGGTTAAAATATTTCCATTGTAAGATACGGAGTGATTATTATTGTTTTCTTTTGGGGAATGAGCATTTATCCAACTGATCTTCTTATTCCTTTCTATGTAAATAGGTTTAATTCTTGAATTGTCACTTTTTGAATATAAGAATAAAAACTCAGTAGATGGATTGAATCTTTTATCAATAGCACCTTGTTTATTTGCCTTATTAATCAATATCTCATTTCTAAAATTTTGTTTTCCAAAAACCTCATCTAATATAATTTTTATTTCAAATCCAAAATTATACGCTTGTCTTACACATATAAAACCATCTTCATGTAATAATTCTTTTGCAATAATTAACCTTCTTCTAACAAACTCAACAAAATCTGATCCTTTTCTTTTTGCACTATAACCTTTTTGTCCACTACTCCCTTCATACTCATCACCCGTACCAAAAGGTGGATCAATGTAAATTAATTTTACTTTACCCTTAATTTTATTTTTAATTAATAAATCTTTATTATCATTTAAAGTTTTTAGTATCTGTAAGTTATCACCAAATACCAAAAAATTTTGCCAATTTTTGAGAGTGGTTTTTGTCTTTGTGCTATTAAAAATTTTTTCAATTTGGAGTGGTACCGGCTTAGCTTCTTCATTATCAGCCAAAACATCTTCTTTACGCATTTTCCCAGAGTAAACAAGTTCGTATTCCTTTTGTTTAGTAGGAAAAATAGCATACTTGTATATATCTGGAATTTCCTTTCCATTTTTTAGACAATCAATTAAAAATTCAATATCTTGCCTATTAAGCTTATTATTCATACTATTTTTCATTGTATAAAGTAAAAACACACCGAAACATCACTTAATAAAGAATATACCATAAAATGACGGTTTTTTCTATAGTAATATATTCTCAATATTGATAAATTTATGCTTCTTAAAAGCATTACATCTTTTACAAGCCAGAACCATATTCTTAATATGATTTGATCCAAAACTCTGTCGCTCCACTTTCTCACTTGAAAACCGAGTCATGCCTCTTAACTTTTTATTCAACTCATTGGAAGATAATGGAATAATGTGATCAACTTCAAATTTTTCAACCTTACTACAATCAGGATGAATTTTTAACTGACATACATTGCCATATTTTTCCAGGAGTTCTTTCAGAACTTTTTTTCGTATCTTATTAAACTTTTCTCTTTTAATTGCAGGATGTTCAAAATCAAAAAAGTCAGAAAAATCTCTTTCTAGTTTTTCTACATCCCCATTTGCTAGTAGATTAGCAAAATACTCCTGATCTTCGGGATATTCAAAATTTATCATTGCACTTTAGCGGTTTTAACCAGAAGAGAGATGCAAAAATCTCCCCGCCAGTTGCGATGGTGCCTTTCGGCAACCACCCATACCCCTTTCGAGATATGACCGCTAAAGTGACTCCTGACGAGGAGGTTTTTACACTTTAGCGGATTTCAGACCATATCCTTTGGGATGAACCAGAGGGGTTAGGCCTTCTATTAAATTGTTCTTCTATTTTAACGCAAAAACTGATGCGTTGCTACTCTATAGTAGCTTAGTATCAAACTCTTGCGAAGTAGCCTTTAACCAGATGTGTGACATGATCTTTTGTGGAGTATTTACATTTTTTACAGTCTTGACATGTTACATATTGTATTGAGTTATCAACACCCCCCTCTTCCAATTATTGATGAAAGAGATATACTTTAATTAACTCTTAAATAGTCACCGTAACAGCTCCGTAAGTGTTTGAAGAAAATTGGTCGATAGTAAATTTTCTCATTCATGTGGAGTTTTTGTTTTCTCCTAAAAAGACACCTAGACGGATTAAAAATTAATTTAATCCTAACTATGAACAATTTAAATTTAGTTTACGTGCCTATTAATGAACTTAAACCGAGTGAGTATAATCCTCGTCGATGGAACGAGAGCCAAATAAATTCTCTCAAGGAAAGTATTAATCGTTTTGGAATGGTGGATCCTGTTATCTGTAACAACGCACCAAATCGAATGAATGTTGTTATCGGAGGTCACTTCAGATTAAAAGTTGCTAAAGATATTGGCTACACTGAAATGCCAGTTGTCTATTTAACAATTCCTAACCTTGAAAAAGAGAAGGAATTAAATCTGAGACTGAATAAGAATGTCGGTGAATTTGACTTCTCTCTACTTAAGGATTTCTCTGAAGAGTTTTTGAGTGATGTCGGATTTAGTACAAGTGAGTTAGATGAAATCTTTGACATTGATCCGACTCCGGAAAATTTTGACTTAAAGAAGGAGTTGGAAAAGATGAATATCAAAGATATTAAGGTTAAGAAAGGAGATAAGTATGAGATTGATGGATCAATACTCATGTGTGGTGACTCAACTATCGAAGCAGATATGCTCAAACTGATGGATGGAGTACAAGCTGACATGGTAATGACAGACCCTCCATACATTCTCGATTACTTAAAAGGTAAAACAAAACAGAAAGATGGTGTGACGGTTGGATTTGGTGCAAAGAAGAATAGAAGATATTTAGAAACAGAATCACTGCCAGATAATTTCACAGATTTATGGATGGCGAATGTTGCTAAGGTACAGAAACCAGACTTTTCAATCATTATCTTTGAGAATCCAAAGAATCTTCGAACCATCTGGAACGCCCTAGAAGTTCACTGGAAGTACAGAAATACTATTACATGGCATGTTCCTAATAGGATGCAGGGTTTTAGTGCTAAGTATAAATTCTTTAACAAGACTGATATCGCTCTAGTTGGTTCAGGTGGGAATGTTCAATTAAACTTAACTCCAGAAGATGAACTATTTCAAAGTGAGTACGATAATGCTCTCTTTGCTACCTCAGGTAAACCACATTGGGAGAGTTATGGTAAAGGAAAGAAGTATTGTCCTACTGATTTCATTGAACATATCGCAGCAGATAAAAAATCATCTGGACAAGATATTATCTTTGGAACAAAACCTTTGGAGTTACTCATTCCATATATCAAAGTATTAACTAAAAGAGATGATTTGGTACTTGAACCTTTTGGTGGATCAGGTAGTACCTTGATGGCATCAATAAAACTTGGACGAAAATGTCGAATCATGGAAAAGTCTCCAGTCTACACAGAAGTTATTCTTAAGCGATGGGAAAAACTTACTGGCAAGAAACCAATTAAGATTAATTAACTGCCATGAAGTCCGCAGACAAGCCAAGAATGGACAAAAGACAGAAAACCTTAGCGGAACATACACAGAAACAGAAGGATACTTTACTTGAGGAATTATCTAAATGTCCCATTGTTCAAGTCGCTTGTGAGCGAACTTCTGTTGGTCGTGCCACGTATTACAAATGGCGATCTGAAGATACCGAGTTTCGTAGAGTATCAGATAAGGCAGTGGATGAAGGTAGAAAGTTTGTTAATGATATTGCTGAGTCTCAAATGATACGAAAGATTAAAGAAGGAAATATGACATCAATTATTTATTGGTTGAAGAATAATAATCCTAGGTATACTGAAAAGCGAACAGAAGAGATTGAACCTCTTGGTGTACTACCTCCAGATCAAGCAAAAGAATTGATTCGAGCAATGCACCTCATGGGATTGAATGAACTCGTTAAAAGATCAAAGAAACTTGAGAAGGTGTTTCGTGAATCTGAGGAAGAGGTTGAAAGTAATCCTCTAGTAAATACTTCTAAAACAGAACATAAAATTCAGTTATCTAAGAAACCTCAAAGAGGCGGTGTGGTTAACCTGAGTGAATTCATTAAGAAGCATCGAAGGAAGTAAAAGTTATCTACTTATGCATCCTGGACTACCTAGAGGGGTTGCGTCATTAATGTTGGTATGGAAACACAAAATCCACTAAAAGTGACTTCTGACGGTATCGAAGCATTACCAGCCATTAAGTACTGCTTGTATGCTCGTAAGTCGAGTGAAGCTGAGGAAAAACAAGCCCTTTCAATTGATTCTCAGATAAAAGAGATGCTTCAACTAGCTCAGAGAGACAACCTCAATGTTGTAGAAATAAAGAGAGAATCTCACTCAGCAAAGGACACAGGTCAACGACCGATGTTCAATCAACTTATCAAAGAGATACGGGAAGGAAAATTCAACGCAATCTTAGCTTGGCACCCAGACAGACTATCTAGAAACGCAGGAGATCTTGGATGTATTGTTGATCTTATGGACCAAAAACTAATTACGGAAGTAAGAACATATGGACAAAGATTTACTAATAACCCAAGTGAGAAATTTCTTCTAATGATTCTTGGATCACAAGCAAAGCTTGAAAACGATAATAAAAGTATAAATGTAAAACGAGGATTAAGAACCAGAGTAGAGATGGGATTATGGCCAAGTGTTGCTCCAACAGGCTATTTGACGAACCCAGATAGAAATATGAAGTGTCACGTCATAATGGACCCGCAAAGATCACACATTATTAGAATGATGTTTGAAAAATGTGCATATGAAAAATTTAGTGGAAGAAAAATATTTAGATGGTTAAAAGACGAGGTTGGTTTTAAAACAAAAAATAATAAATTCCTAACGTTGGGAAATGTACATACAATACTTAGAAACGCCTTCTATTCAGGATTAATAGAATATCCTCGAGGAGGTGGTAAATGGTATGTAGGTAAACACGAAACAATCATTAGTCAGGAGTTGTATAAAAAAGTTCAAGAGAGACTAGACTCAAACAAGCATCAGACCAAATCAAATAAGGAATTTGCTTTTACAAAACTCATGAAATGCGGAATGTGTAATTCTGGTATTACTGCGGAAGAAAAATTTAAAGCTCTTTCAGATGGAACTACCGCAAAATACATTTACTACGGATGTACAAGATTTCACGACAAAGATTGCAAGAACGGATATATAAGAGAAGAGGACCTGATTGGTCAACTATTAGAGATAATAGAAAAAATAGATCTTAATACAATTGGAATAAAAGAAAAATTAGAGAAAGAGATTGAAAGGTTTGGAGAATTTAGAAATAAGATATTGGGAGTCACCGAAGAAGAACAAGTCCACAGAAAGAAACTAGATCTAAGATCATTTGCAAAGTACCTACTCAAAGAAGGAACTATTCAAGAGAAAAGAGAATTAATGCAATCCTTTAAAAGTAGACTAATACTGATAAGTAAGAAAGTAATACTAGAATAATTACAATGTGATTAATTATTTAATTCCAGTATCTTTTTTGACTTACTAATTTTTTGATTAACTTTCTTAAAAAGTTTATGGGATTTTACTGGTCGTTCAATATTCTTTGACCCAAGTTCTTTCGCTGCTCTCTTTGCATATGCCACATAATTCATATCTCCAAGTGGGGTGAACTTTTCGTATATTTTCCTTTTTGGGACAAAGATTTTTGATTTACTTGTAACAATAACGGATTTTTTAATAAGTTTTGTCATTCTTCTTTCAAATTTAGCATATCCCTTATGTCTAAGTGACATTTTTGCACCATCAAACTCCACGCCCAAATATTGAAGTTTGGATTTATTTAATTTATCATCAAAACAGACTAGTGTACTACCGTTTCTTTCAAAAAACCTTATTTCAGTTTTTGTGCTCTCAATGATAAGTTTTACTTTTTCAATCTCCTGATATAAGGAATCTTTAATGGATTCCAGATCTTTCTTTTGACACACAACAATAATGTCATCTGAGTATCTTCTATAAATTCCTCCGACCTTTGCTATTTTATTACTTATTGCTAGGTCAAAATCTAGCATGTATAGATTTGATAGCACACAACTAATCGGTGTTCCTTGGGGTATACCATTATTTGAATTAATTTTAATTTTTTTACCTTTCCTAAGATCGTCTAATATATTAATGTTAAGAAAGAATTTGAGTTTTTTATGATCCTTCTTACCGATATTCAAAATTTTTCTTATATCTTCAATGTCTACATAAGAAAATTTAGTAATTGATTTATACACCTGATAGTGGTCTAGGGGGAGGTCTTTTCTGGATAAAATTTTAGTCCATGATTTTTTTAACAACTTTGAGTCTAAGTTATCATAGAAACCCTTAATATCTAAAGCTACTGCAACACTTTCATCTCTTGTCTTTATAAAATCAAAAATTTCCTTAGAAAAAGTCAGGTTTGATTTTCCAAGACTTCTGTAAGCTATAACATTATCTGATATACCCAACTTTATTAACTCCTTTTCATACAAGTCTTCTATTTGTTTGGAATACCAAGAATAAATCAGTGCATCAAAATGGGAAGAGTAACTAATGGGTCTAAGTTTATTTACAATTTTCTTTTTTCTCGTGACAGGATCTCTTTTATATAATCTATTTTTTTGAAATCTTCTTATAAGGGGGAAAAATGCGTGTTTCGAGACAAAATTAGGGTCAGTTATTTTTTTAAAAATAGAGGGCGAAACTTTTTCCAAAATTTCATCGAAATGCAAATAGCGCCTACGGCGCTTTTGCTGGAGCTCGATATTTTCTTTTATAAGCCAACTATTTCTTAGCTCTGTTTGAATAATTGGATCCATAGTTCACACCCTTCTCATCTAGACACCTGACGTCATAAATAAATGAGAGGGCTTTAAAGTTATTATCCACTTTCGTGGTCAGGTAATTGAGATTAAACAATAACTGTATAATCATGTTAGAAAGACAAATTGAGACTTATCAAGCGATGACCTTTCTGGTCTTCTTCTTGACTCGTTTATTCCTTCAAAGATTTCAACTTCCTTTAGTGGAGATTGTTATCTTTATCAAGTTCTTTACAAACATTAACAGAAACCTTATAGACGTATATCTCTATAAGCCACTTAATTATATCACAATTTTGAGCAAAAATCGATCAAAAATGTAAAGACCGTAAAACGAGTAAACGAAGCTCCTTTATGACCCGTCTCGTACTCCGATACTAAATTTATTTGGCTGGGAGACAGGGAATCGAACCCCAATTAAAGGCTTCAAAGGCCTCTGTCCTACCGTTAGACGATCTCCCAATATTTAACTAAACAGATACAATATTACACTTTTTTACGATTTTTACCACTTTTTTGATAGAATGATAACATGCTTCCGCTAGAAATTTTTTACATTTATTTTTCACCCTATACAGCTCACGCTATAGAAATAGATGGGGTCATATACCCTACCGTAGAACATGCATATCAATGCTCTAGATACACTGATCCAAAAATAATCTCTGAAATACTGATGGCAAAAAGCCCAGTCAAAGCTTGGGAAGCTTCATCAAAATACAAACACTTACAAATTCCTGAATTTAAAGATCCAGAACACAAACTGAAAGTAATGGAAAAATTAATGAGACTAAAAGCCGAACAACACGAAGAAATTAGAAAAGCGTTAGTGAATTCAGGAGACTTAGAAATAGTTAAACATATTGTCACATATCCACCAGGTGACGGCTTCTGGGATGATAGTGAAGATGGAAAAGGGTTGAATCATATTGGCAAAATGTGGATGAAAATTAGAGAAGATGTACAAAAATAATAATTTGATAATATAAAAACATGGCAACAATAGATGATTTTCTAAAATTAGACATACGAGTTGGGAAGGTTATTGAAGTAAATGATTTTCCAGAAGCAAAGAAACCTGCGTACAAATTAAAGATTGATTTCGGTTCCGAGGTCGGTATCAAAAATTCTTCTGTCCAAATTACTGCTTTATACTCAAAAGAAGAGCTAGAAGGAAAACTAGTTCTTGGTGTAGTTAACTTCCCTCCTCGCAAGATTGGACCATTTGAATCCGAAGTTCTAACTCTTGGTATTCCCGATGCTGACGGAAAAGTTATTCTAATCACACCTGACAAAGATACAGCAGTGATAGGTGGTAAGTTATTCTAAAACATGAATCCTGAAATAAAATCTCATGAGAGTTTGTCTCTTTTTAGTCAGGTCGCACAAGCTGTGTCTATTTGGGTAATTTCATATTTTGGTTACTACCTTTTTCTACCCGCGCTAGGAATAGACAGTAGCTACAGCGGTAGTCCGATCGAAATCAGTCTCTACTACCTGTTTTGGTGCTTTGTAGCAGTCTTCGCCTTTTGGGATATATACAAAGACTGGGAAACACCACGTAGCAGAAAGGGTGCATACACGGCTATCATAGTTGGAAACATAGTTGTCATACTTTATCTTTTTTATATCCTACCTCTATTCCCAATTACAGCGCCCAACAAATCTTGGTTACCGCCATCAGAATTACTTTCTGCAACATCATGGTATTTCCTACCGAAATCAATGGAGATATTTTTACAACAACTGCTTTTGGTCGCAATTATACTGAGTTTTCATTACAAAAATTTTAGTTTGAAAACTATTTTTGGTTGGTGTGCAGTGTTGTTTGGAGGAACACACTTGTTGCTCGCTTTTCGTGGTGGTTTTGTATACGCATCAATATTTACAGTAGTAGCTGTGGTTTCTTCTTTCGTATTCCCCTATCTAATATTAAAAGTAAAAAATGGTTTTATTTATTCCTATTTTATTCACTGGTCTTTCTACGCAATAGTTATTTTCCTAACTAGAGTGATTTTCCGTTTGTAGTTATTTTTCTCCTATTATATTTACCAAAGCAAGTTCGAGAGGTAGTGATGGAATATATGCACCTGTAGTTTTTTCGTATGCGGTAAGTAGTTCCACCAACCCGTTTGAAGAAAAAGCTCCATCACCTTTTGCTATTTTTGTTACGAACTCAAACTCTTTTTCAGAAATCTCATCTTTAATAACATTTCCTGCGTTAAAACGCACCAACATAACAGCGCGTGCTGTTTGCAAAATAAGTTTTAGAAAAACTGACATATCTACATTTTGGGAAACTGCCTTTTTTACGCTATCCAGAGCCAGATTCAGATTTTTTTCTGCAATACCCGAAATAACACCATTTACTATATCTATAGCTGGCGCACCTGTAACAAGACGAACTTCTTCCTCTGATATTTTTTTATTTTTTGAGTAGGCTAAAACTTTTTGCAATACACCGTGAGTATCACGAAATGAGCCGTCTCCCAAAATAGCAATTAGTTCTGCAGAAGATTCGTCCAATGTCACATCTTCTTTTTTTGCAATATTTAAAACTAATTTTTTCAAAACTTCCTGTGAAGGTTTTTTGAATGTGTATGTTTCGCAACGCGACAAAACTGTCTCTGGGATCTTGTGAGTCTCTGTTGTAGCTAGGATAAAGACAACATGTGCTGGTGGTTCTTCCAAAGTTTTCAAAAGTGCGTTGGATGCTGACTTTGAAAGCATATGCACCTCGTCGAGTATGTAAACTTTGTACTTTGATTCAAATGGTAGAGTAAAAACAGAATCATTTAGATTGCGGATATCTTCGACACTTGTGTTTGAAGCGGCATCAATTTCATAAATATCATTTTTGCTTGTGCCGATAGCACTTGCAAAAATTCGAGCAATAGAAGTTTTACCCAATCCTCTTGTTCCTGCAAAAAGATACGCGTGAGAAATTTCGCCTGACTTTGCTTCTGCTTCTAGAACTTTGACTATGTGTTCCTGACCAACAACTTCAGAAAATTTTGACGGTCTGTATTTTCGATATAGTGCTTCTGACATAGTTAATAGTATAGCTTATTGTTGATTTTGGACAAATAAAAGCATGATGGGGGCCGTCGTGTGACGGCCCCCAAGAAAAATTACCCACAACATCGCATGGCAGGATCCTCAGTGTTTACGACGGTTTGAGGTGGCGCCGCGCCACTACGGACTTAGGCAATGAAGCCTAGCTCCACCACTGCCGTGCCGGCCCAGCTCGTGTTGAACACAGTTGATATTCCCTACCAAGGGCGAGCTCTTAGGCATCCATTATGTCAACTGGTCTACATAAACAGTATCACACTTAAAAATCCCTCGTCAATTTTTTGTAACAAAAAAAGCGAGCACTGGCTCGATTTCATGTCGACTCCACCAATCATAAGACTTGATCAAGGTCTTAGATTGATGGAGTTATAATCAGATGACCTCAAACAACGAGTGTCACAGGTCCAGAGTTCTCTATCTCGCTCTGGATTTTCCGCTTGTGTGGTCGTAGCTCACCTTGCTATGGGCCAAATCAATATCGATAACCGGACAGCAAGGGAGCATCATACGCACAGAAGACTGAGGAGTTTACCCGACGCTAGAGTAACGTCGACTCAACACAGCTTTCCGCTCAACAAAATACAGTATTAAAAAGTTTTTGTCAAATAATTCATCTACAAAAAAACCGGGCTTTCACCCAGTGCAACAATTATCGATTTGATAATTGTTTAGTGGCTTCGACAGCAACGTGGAATTTCACTAGATGAAGAGGATGGATTCAGCCACACGATACCCAGTGTAACCTATTTTCCCCCAAATAGCTGTGCTGTCGAAGCCACATACTATTATACATATTTTTACCTTTTTGTCAAATAAAAAAGCCATCGCGCAAGCGACAGCCCGGGTGGCACGTTGCCCCAAGTAGCGAATCCCCATTCTCTACCCAGGGCAGGACAAGCACAATGCTCATCCCCGTGCCGTTCATATTTCTGTCTGAGAATCCCCCACATCCAGAAAGACAGTATTCTCGTCCTAGTGAGTTGGAGGATTGGAACCAGAATAGTTCCAAGAAAGAATACTGCCTTGTATTATGAGTTTTGTCAAATATTATAAACCTTTTATATATTCCTCTGTTATTTCCCCTATCTCGTTTGCATCCTTTGCTTCCATCAGTTTCATTCGTAGTTCCTTTGCTCCGTCAAAACCAGTAACATATGCTTTGTAGTGTTTTTTCATTATTGCAAAACTTTTATGCGACAGAAGTTTTTCAAAAAGTTTTGTGTGTTCTACCATAACTCGTAGTCTATCTACTATTCCAACATCTTCTCGAGAAATTTCATTATTAAAAAGCCACGGGTTTCCAAAAATAGCTCGTCCCAACATTACTCCATCACAACCAGTCTCTTTTACTTTATTTTTTGCATCATTTAAATCAAGAGCATCACCGTTTCCAAAAATTAGTGTTTCGCTTTTCTTTCCATTTGAATCAACAAAACTATCTCGTATTTCTACTGCTCTTTTTACATGTTCCCACCTAGCTGGCACAAGTGACATTTCTTTACGTGTTCGTGCGTGAACAGTTACAACTGCTGGATTTGTTTCAAGTATTGCAGGCAACCAAGTTTCAAGTTCATTTTTGTTATAACCAATACGAGTTTTTACACTGACAGGAATATTTTTACCATTTTTACTTGCTCCCCTTTTTGCAGCAAGAATTATTTCCTGTGCAAGTTTTGGATTCTTTATTAACCCCGCACCAGCACCCTGTTTCTCTATACTTTTGTCTGGACAACCCATATTTATATCTATACCGTCAAAACCTAAATCAACTGCAAGCTCTGAAGCCTTTTCCATCATTTCTGGTTTGCTAGTAAAAAACTGTGCCACTATTGGTCGTTCCTCTTCTGTGTATGATAAATCTTTTATCAATGCATCGTATCCACCAAGAAAAAGTCCATCAGCAGAAACGAACTCTGTCCAAGTCACATCTGGTTTGCCGTATTTTGCAATAATACTTCGAAAAGCCGGATCTGTTACATCCGCCATAGGAGCTAGAACCATTATTCCATCTGGTTTATTCTTTTTTAATTCTTGCCAGAAATTCATAGAAATTTACAAATTAATATTCAAAAATAAACTCGCTAATGTAACAGGACCGACACCACCCGGTACTGGGGTTACAAGAAAAGCTTTTTCAAAACAAGTAGGATCAACATCACCTACTATTTTCCCACTCTGCTCACTTGTACCTGCGTCAATTAAAACAACTCCCTCTTTTATCATATCTGGCTTTATCATATGGGATGACCCTGCACCAGATATTATTACATCAGCAGAAGATATCAGATTTTTACTCAAATTGGAATCCGTATCTTTGTCGATAACTTTGAATGGAATGTTTTTTAACCGAAGCATGGCACTCACAGGTTCCCCAACAAGTTTTCCATTTCCAATAACCAAGACTTCTTTTTTATTTAGATCAATATTATAAAAATCAAATATTTCTGAAACTGCTCTAGAGACAGGAGGAATTTTATTTGAAGTTCCGTTTTTATAACTTACTTTTGAATCTAGACTTAACACGTCTATATCGAGTTCGACAGGAACCAAATTTAAAATATCTTGCACAGGAAGTCCTTCTGGAAGCGGTAGCTGTATGACTATCCCAGCAACGTTAGAGGTGACTATATCTTCTATAACCTTTTTAATTTCATTAAAGGAAAGACTTTCTGGATGCTCTATGACTTTAGTTGGAATACCCAATGATTCGGCAAATCTGCATTTCATACCTATAAACTGTTCGCTTGCAGGGTCATTGCCAAAAATAACAAAACAAACCTCTTTTTTAGGTTTATCTTTCAGATTATCGATTATTCTTTGTTTTAGTTTTGAAGCAACCAGCTTTCCATCTGCTATCATATTTTTGTAACAATAAAACTAAGAGTACAGTATTTCACTTAAAAAATGAAATCACACCTTCTATTCATTTTTTAATTTATAAAATAACTTGTTGCCATATCGGAGATCAATATACTCTATAGGCAAATCCCGATTCGTGCTAGTCGAAAGAGCGGGTGTCTTTAAAAGAGACTCTAGATTTTGAGAAACTTCAGAAAGTGGCTTCTTTAAGTCGAAAAGTATTTCACCACCCCCAGATATAACCAGAGAATAGTCTCCGACACCTTTTGTTACCAAATACTGTGGACGCAGAGTCATTTTCTCTACAGAATTTATAAAATCATTTATCTCATCAAATTCTGTTGTAGAAGCTATGTAATAGTTTCCGATAGGTGTAGTAGTTCCGATAGAACCATAATATTTAAAATAGGCGTCTCCAGAAAAATAAGGGGCTTCAGAAAATATTGTGCTGTTTTTGTCTATAAAATAACATTTAGTTATAGGAGAAGAATCACCATCCACACCCTCTGTCGTTGTGGAAACTGGGGCTTCCTTTACCAAAGAGTCACACCAGATAGCAAAAGGCTTTCTCTCTTCTATTGTTACTACCATATTTTTGAAACCATCTAGTTTTATTGAAATGGTTTCTATCCTTTTAAAATTTTGACTCAAATAGTCTTCGAGTTTAATTTTTGGATACCAAAAGCTACTATTTTTTGGAAACAACCAGAAATATGATCCATTCATAAATTCAAACGACTTTTCTGAAACTTCAGACTCCTTCACTAGCAAACCGCCATTCAAAATCACTTTTGAAATTCGAACTTCTTTTCTGTGTGATAAATATGAAAAAAGAATAACAAGTAAAATAAATATAAAAAATATAATAACGTATTTTGTTATCTTTTTATTCCTCTTTTTCCTTAAATATTCTTCACGAGAAGGTAGTGTTGAATTATTTATTGGCATTTCTTTTTTTTAATAACAAATAAAATGGCTTTAGATGCTAGGCGCTGGAGATTTTGTGAGTGAGCCGTACTTTGACGTACGGTGAATGAACAAAATTGAACAGCAACAACGCAGATGATGCCATTTTATTTTGTTATTACTTGTTGGCCTCCCATGTAAGGACGTAATACTTCCGGAATAGTTATTGAACCATCTGCATTCTGATAATTTTCTACCAACATAATAAGAGGTCGTCCTGACAAAGCCGTATTGTTCAAAGAGTGAACAAATCTCATTTTTCCATCTTCATCTCTGTATCGAATATTAAGTCTTCTTGTCTGGAAGTCATGGAAATATGAGGCTGAACCAGTTTCTCTGTAAGTATTTTCTGAAGGAAGCCAAACTTCTATATCGTATTTTTTAACTTGTCCTAAACCTAGGTCGCCCCCACAGTTCGCAACAACATGATAGTGAAGTCCTAGTGCCTCTGTGATCTCTTCACTATTTCTCTGTATTTCCTCATGATGTTTTACAGAAGATTCGTGAGAGGCTTCACACAAAACAACTTGCTCGAATTTATAAAACTCGTGCACGCGCAATATTCCACGAGTGTCCTTTCCATGACTTCCCGCTTCACGTCTAAACGCAGGTGAAAAAGAAAGCATTTTTAGTGGCAAATCTTTTTTCTCTAGAACTTCATCCATATAGTAACCCATAGTTGCCACCTCTGCTGTTCCAGCTAAATAGTCTCCGTCTTGAGTTTTATACAAATCTTCCTCACCTTGTGGCAAATATCCTGTTCCCATAAAAACCTCTCGCTTTACTAGTGATGGAACTATCATCGGAACAAAATCTCCTTTTTTATTAAAATAATCTTGAGTGAAATTCCAAAGCGCATTCATAAGTCGAACGCCATCTCCCTTCAAAAAGTATCCACGGAAACCTGCCACCTTTGTGCCTCGTTCCAAATCAAGCATACCAAGATTTGTCATAAGTTCTATGTGATCCTTTGGCGTAAAATCGAAAACTGGTTTTTCCCCCCAAACTTTTACTTCTCTGTTATCTTTGTCATCCACACCTTCTGGCACTGACATGTCTGGAATGTTTGGAACTGCAACCATCAAAATCTGCCAATCATGCATAACTGTTTTCAACTCCTCCTCTTCTTTTTGAAGTTCTTCCTTCAAAGCTTTCATTTTTCCAATAACCTCTGCTTTCTCTGCTGGGTCAGTAATAGATATTATTTTTTGACTAACTTCGTTTTGTTCTGCTCTTTTTTGATCAATAAGTGTAATAAGTTCCTTTCTTCTGTCATCTATTTTGATTAAAGCTTCTACATCAAAGTCTATGTGCTTTTTCTTTGCACCCATAGCGACTAGATCTTTGTTCTCTCGAATGAATTTGATATCTAACATATTTAGGATTGTAACAGAATTTTTTATATATGAGAATAGCGGGCCCCAGAAGGACCCGCCACATTCCTGACACACCTCAAAGAGCATCGACTTCCCTCCATCCATCTTTGAGATCTGACACAATAGCGAACAAGTGCTCGTCGCCAAGCCTGACAGGTGTAATCTGCTGCAGACCCTTTTGCCACTCTCCCTTCTTTGTGAGTAGCTCGACATAAGCTTCCCACTTATTGGTGGGTTCTATACCTATGATTGTCCCAATTTTGAGATCACAAATCGTCGAGACAATCACCTTATCTTCTCCCAGAATCAACACTGGAAGAACTTTACTCAAGCTCACCAGCATGATATCGCCTCCAATGAACAGAATAACTTAGAGCAAAAGATTGTCAATTATTTTGCTATACTATATATATTATGGATATACGAGATCTTCCAAAAAAAGATTTTCCTCCTTTGCTCAATGAAATAAACGATCCACCAAAGTCTCTTCGTATTGTGGGAGAAATACCCCAGACAGAAAAGTATCTTGCAGTTGTAGGGTCTAGAAAATATAGCGAATACGGCAAAGCTGTTTGTGAAAAACTTATCGAAGGCCTTAGGGGCTACCCTATTACTATAGTATCTGGTCTTGCACTTGGTATGGACTCTATTGCTCATAGAGCGGCACTCAAAGCTGGACTTCCGACAATAGCTATACCTGGTTCGGGTCTAGATGAAAAAGCAATATACCCATCAACCCACCTAAACCTCGCAAAAGAAATCGTAGAAAGTGGTGGATGCCTACTTTCAGAATTTCCAGACGACTTCAAACCATACCTATATAGTTTCGGTCAAAGAAACAGAATAGTTGCAGGAATGTGCCACGCAACACTCATAATAGAAGCGGAACTAAAATCAGGAACACTTATTACGTCAAAATATGCAATCGAATACAACCGAGATGTTTTTACTGTACCGAACTCTATCTTTTCAAAAACAAGTGAAGGCCCACATATGTTGCTTCGACTCGGTGCAACACCTATAACACAGTCAAATGACATAGTGACAGCGCTAGGACTTAAACTTCACGAAAATCTTTTTGAAAGTAGAGATTACAAAGACTGCTCTAGCGATGAACACGAAGTTATAAATTTACTTTCTGAACCAATATCACGAAATGAAATAATCCAGAGACTAGGTAAACCTGTTTATGTCACCCAAACTATTTTGGCAACAATGGAAATCAAAGGAATTATTGAAGAAGTGATGGGAGAAATACATTTGAAATAGAAAATGAATTGACCTAGAAGTTTTTTACGTCTATAAATATATAGGACCTGGAGGCCGAATGATAAAAAGAACCGGAAAGAAGGATCGGCCTGTTGCAGTAACAGCCGGATGCACGATTGAATGGCAAGAACCAATCAGCTGCATCGTTGTTCGCAGAAAAAATGGTTCGCCCCTTTTATGGGGTGACGGTAAGACAAAACGAATCATGGAAATGATCCGCAATGTGCATCATTTCAGAACATTTGTCGAAATAAACGCAGATCAGATGAACTTGAAAGTAGTGTGGGTTGAAGGCAAACGCAACCCAACTTTCAGATTCAAGTAGTTCCCCCACGGCTCCGCGCAACACTGCGACGGAGCCGTTCGACTATATAAAGTATAAATGAATTTTCTTAAAATTTGCTAAAAAATTTTTTCTATTGTATTAATTAAGTAATGACAAAATTATTAATTGTTGAGTCACCAGCAAAAGCAAAAACAATTTCAAAATATTTGGACGGCAAATACAAAGTTGTTGCGAGTGTTGGTCATGTTCGAGATTTACCAAAATCAAACAAAAAAGCTATCGATATTGAAGCTGGTTTTGTTCCTCATTATGAAATTTCAAAAGGTAAAGACAAAGTTGTAGATGAAATCGCTTCACTAGCCAAAAATGCAGAAGAAATACTACTTGCTACCGACCCCGACCGAGAAGGAGAAGCCATAGCATGGCATGTTGCACAGGCAACAGGAATGAAAAACCCTAAGCGTGTAGTTTTCCACGAAATTACAGAAGAAGCTGTAAAGGAAGCAATACTCCACCCACGCAAAATAGATATGAACCTAAAGGAAGCTCAGGAAGCAAGGCGTGTACTAGATAGATTAGTTGGATACGACCTGTCTGGACTGATTTGGAAAAAGGTTCGATACGGACTTTCTGCTGGTAGAGTTCAATCCCCTGCTTTGCGAATTGTGATGGAAAGAGAAAGAGAAATCCGTGCTTTCAAGTCCCATACTTTTTGGGTTATTTCTGCAGATGTAAAAAATAATTCAGGTAAAGGTTTTACTGTAGTGTGCGAAGATGAACCGACAGATAAAAAAGTTTTAGACAGTATTGTGGAAACAGCAGAAAAAGCTGGAAAAAATAATGAATGGTTTGTAAAAGATGTAAAGGAATCAAATGTAAAAAAATCTCCACGTGCGCCGTTTATTACATCAACACTACAGCAAGCTGCATCAAGCCGACTTGGTTTTGCCCCATCGAGAACTATGGGAATCGCTCAGAAACTATACGAAGAAGGTCATATTACATATATGAGAACTGACTCAACAAACTTGAGTAAAGTAGCCATAGAACAAATCGCACAAGTTGTTGAGAAAAAATATGGAAAAGAATATTTGCAGATAAGAACATATAGTGCAAAAAGCAAAAATGCTCAGGAGGCTCACGAGGCTATACGTCCAACACATTTCAATATAGAAAGTGCAGGACACACAGACGAACAGAAAAAACTCTACAAACTTATCTGGGAAAGAGCAGTTTCTTCACAGATGACAGATGCTCAAACATTACGAACAAAAATCACGGCAAATATTAAGGGTGATAAAATTCCAGACTTTTCTATTACTGGTTCACAGATAAAATTCCCTGGATGGCTACTTGGCGATCCTGACTCAAGAGGAGACGATGTAGAACTACCAAAAGTTTCTGCTGGCGAAAAATTAGATTTTGAAAAAATAAACACAGAGGAAAAACAAACGGAACCGCCTGGACGATATTCTGAAGCTGGACTAGTTAAGGAACTAGAAAAGAGAGGTATTGGAAGACCTTCTACATATGCCTCTATTATTAAAACGCTAGAAGACCGTGGCTATGTTGAAAAAATTAACAAAGCTCTTGTTCCGACAGACACAGGTGATGTTGTTTCTAGTTTCCTTGAAGCAAACTTCCCTCAATATATTTCTGATGGATTTACAGCAGAAATGGAAGACAAACTCGACCTTATTGCAGAAGGTAAAGAAGAATATGTAAAAACTCTAAAAACCTTTTACAAACCTTTCCTTGCAGAAGTAAAAAGTAAAGAAAAAATGGACAAGGTTACAAACCTTGGTGATGCAGATCCAAAATTCAAGTGCCCTATTTGTGGTAGTGCCATGATTATAAAACTTTCTCGGGGTGGAAAGTTCCTATCATGTTCGACATACCCTGAGTGCGAAGGTTCACTAACAATGGATGGTGTAGAAATTAAAAAAGATGCTCCTATTGGAAATGATCCAGAAACCGGACTACCTATATATGTAATGTTTGGTAAATACGGTCCATATGTTCAGCTTGGTGACAGAGTCAAAGGTAAAGGAAGTAAAAAAGCAGTAAAACCTCGAATGGCTAGTATTCCAAAGGATAAAGATCTTACAAGTATAACTGTTGAGAATGCTCTAGTTTATCTTTCACTTCCAAGAATCCTCGGAGTTCATCCTGTTACTGGGGAAAATATTGTTGCCAACATCGGAATGTTTGGCCCGTACATAGCGCACAACACAAAACCAAAGGCTGACTTTAGATCACTCAAAGAAGATGATGTGTATAAAATAGAATTGCCTCGAGCACTAGAAATATTAGCGCAAGAAAAAAAGAAAAGAGGGTTTGCTTAAAAACAAACTACAGAAGAAGGCTCAACTGAAATTAAAAGCTCAAGAAAAAAAGCTTAGTTGTGACTATCGCAAATCTCTTTCTCATAAAAACCTTTTCAGATACACTCACTTTTCCGGCGAAAAGTTCGTTCTAGTCCTCGACCTGAATCTGTCAATGAGCCTCACCATATTCGGTCGTTGACAGAAACATGCTTCAGGTCTGCGGGTGCTCTGAATAGATTTTTACTCAATGAGATTTTGCTTAGTGGTAAATTAAATAATAGAAAAGGCCTCAACTCGGAGGCTTCACGCTTGAACGCGAGACCTTTTCGTTGAGACCTAGGGCTTACGGAGTTGGCTTGGAAACGGCCTCTCCTCATAGGCAGTTGGGATACCAAGTAGCCAACTGCCACTTGCAGGTCGCCGTCTCAGCTTGAACTTCACGCGCTTGATGTAAACCAAGCCCTTGTTCACTAGCTCACTGAATCTCATAACAGATCCCCCTCTTGAAATCTGACTAAATTTATAATACATAAGTAAAATTTTGTCAAAATGTAATATTAGCCAATCTACTGTAAACTTAGAGAAATGAACGATATCAAGGAGATATTCTCCCTCTTAAACAACCCCACAGAAGAAGACAAGGCTCTTATAGAAAAGGCTTATGATTTTGCGCAAAAAGCCCATGAAGGGGTGAAAAGAAAAAGTGGCGAACCTTACTTTAATCACCTCTTTGGTACAGCCAAGAATATTGCCGAACTAGGCATGAGCGCTACCACCGTAGCGGCTGGTTTTCTTCACGATACGATAGAAGATACAAGCGTCACAGCTGAAGATATTAAAAAAGAATTTGGAGATGAAATACTTTTCCTTGTTGAGGGGGTGACAAAACTTGGAAAAATACGACATCAAGGTACAGCACGATACGATGAAAGTCTTCGAAAACTTTTTGTGGCTATGTCACAAGACATAAGAGTTCTCATCATCAAACTTTGTGACAGACTCCACAACATGAGAACACTAGAATTTGTACCGAAGGAAAAGCAACTTCGTATTGCAAAAGAGACTCTAGAAATCTACGCTCCTATCGCCTACCGACTTGGAATTAAGAAACTTCAACGAGACCTTGAGGATATTGCTTTTAAATATGTCTACCCTGTTGAGTATGAAGAAATAAAAAAAATAATGAAGGCTCGTAGAGAAAAAATAGAGGCTGAACTTTCAAAATTTGAAAAATTACTAAAAAAGAAACTGGCTGAAAATGAATTTACTGATTTTCATGTAGATCACAGAGTAAAAAGTATGTACTCTCTATTTAAGAAACTAAAAAAATATAAAGGAGATGTTGAGAGCATCTACGATATCTCTGCTTTAAGAATAACTGTTAAAGATGTTGCAGACTGTTACAAAGTTCTAGGAATAGTACACAGCAACTGGAGACCATTGCCAGAAAGAATAAAAGACTATGTAGCTTCTCCAAAACTAAACGGGTACCAATCAATCCACACTACTATTTTTACTGGTGACGGAGCTATTATTGAAGTTCAAATACGAACAGAAGAAATGCATAGAGAGGCAGAATATGGTATCGCATCACATGTATCCTATAAAGAGGGATTAAAGAAAAAAACAACAAACCCAAACTTACTTTGGATCAAAAGTATCCTACCAAGAAAAAATATAAAAGATAATAAAGCATCCAATTCTAAAGATGTACCCGGTTGGATAAAAGAACTTGTTGAATATCAGAAAGAAGCTGGTGATGAATTTATCGATGATATAAAGTCAGACTTTTTTGAAGAAAGAATTTTTGTATTTACACCTATCGGAGACGTAATAGACCTACCCAAAGACTCTTGTGTCATAGACTTTGCGTATGCAATACATACAGACATAGGTGACCATATATCTTCCGCGAAGATTAATGGAAAGTTTATGGCAATAACATCGACATTAAAAAATGGAGATCGAGTCGAAGTAGAAACAAAGAAAAACTCAAAACCTAGTTTCAAATGGATAGAACATTGCAAGACAACAATGGCGAGAAGGAAAATAAATCAGGCACTAGAAGTTAAAAACTAATACCTTATTGATTTATTCTATGTAGTAGAAAAGTAATAAAAACAATAGAATATTTATGCTATTTAAAATAACAAATAAACCTATAGCAAATTTTCTATAACCATCTTTATATATTCGAGCACATAACATCATTATAGCAAAAGCAAAAGCTATTATTGGCTGAAGTGGATTTCCATCTCCCGATCCAGGTAAAAAAGGTACTCCATGCATAATTTTATATGCTGAAATTTTTTATAGAATACAATTCTTCGTCGTCTTTGTTTTCCTCTTCTTTCTTCTGCTCTGGAGTTCTATCGTCTAGATTTTCTGGCTCACTTTTCAAATCTTCTACAGTTATATCAACCGCGGATGAGTCTTGAACATAATTTGGAATATTTTCATTTACTGGAGGAATAGGGTTAGCCTCAATGTGCCTATCCATTTTTTCTGTTGGAGAAACAATCTTGTTGCTTTTTATTAACTCCAATATCTCGTGCAAATCTTGTGGTGAAAAAAAGTCTATTGTTATCTTTCCTCCATTGTCTCTTTTTTCTATTGATACTCGTGTTCCCAAAGTCTCTGTAAGTTTCTCTTCCATTTCCTGAGTTTCTGGATCAAGAGTTGCACCTTTTTTCTTTATTTTGTCATATGCGATACGTCGTCCAATTGCCTCTGCTTCACGAACAGTAAGTTTCTTGAACATTATTTCTTTGAACAATGTCTGCTGTTCTTCTGGTCTATCACCAAGCATCATAAGAGGTCGTGCATGACCTTCTGATATTTTACCTTGTGAAAGCGCGTCCAAAATATCTGGAGGAAGGGCAAGTAGCCTGATAGAGTTAGAAACGTACTCACGACTCTTTCCTACTTTTTTACCAATATCAGCGTGTTTGAAACCAAACTCATCTATAAGTCTCTGGAATGCTCTTGCTCTATCAACAGGGTTTAGATCTTCACGTTGAATGTTCTCGATAATTGCGAGCTCAAGCTTCATCAAATCATTCTCTTCATCCCCAACTTTTATCAAAGCAGGCACTTGAGAAAGGCCAGCAAGCCTAGAAGCTCTTAATCTTCTCTCTCCCGCTATAAGTTCATACTGTACGTCCAAACCACCATCTTCCTTTGGTATCTCTTTTCTGGTGACAACTAGGGCTTGTAGAACACCGTACTGACGAATAGAGTCAGCTAGGCTCTGAAGTTCTGGTTCGCTAAACTCTCGCCTTGGTTGAAAAGGGTTTGGAACTATTTTATCTACGTCTATCCAGAAAACTGCATCATTATAGAATTGTGACATACAAGGATTTTATCATAAAAAAATATATGGCTCAAACACTAGAATTCTCCAACCAGTTCTGGTTCAATTTTTAAGTTAATATTAAACTCCTCTTTAATCTTATTAATAACTTCGTTTGATAAATCTATCACTTCTGAAGCCGTGCATTGCCCACTAAAGTTATTTATTACACCAGAATGACTCTCGAGAATTTTTACACCCCCTTTCTTATAGCCTTTAAAACCCAGAACTTCAATTAAAAGACCATAAGGCACTTTTAATCCCTGTTCGACAGTAAAAGCGTTCTTCTTGTCTCTCAAATCTTGAGCTTTCTGCATGAACCCTTTCTTATCAAGTTTTTTTACAATACTATTATATGTTGATTCATCTATAACTTCCGCATTCCAAAAACTTCCAACAGTCCCATGAGCTGGAGAATCAGGATACGGAAACTTTTTATTTCTAATCTCAATTATTGCTTTTCTAAGTGATACCAAATTTGGAACACCTCCATCAAAGTATCTTTTAATATCATCATATTTTGTATTCAATTCCCCATTCTTTTTCAACACAAATAGTACAGACAAAACAATATACCTACCTTTTTCTGCATTATTTAAAATACTCTTTCTATATGAAAATTTTAGATCATCTTTACTCAAAACTTTTTCAGCTAATGTTTCTATATCTAGAACATTAACTGAAACCACACTCGTTGAGACTTCTTGACCATAAGCACCTATATTTTGAACAATTGAGGCCCCTACTGTGCCCGGTATGTGGGAAAGATTTTCTATTCCATATAAACTACTGTTTACAGAGAACAGAGCAAACTCATCCCAACTTTCCCCCGCCATAACTTCATAATATTTTGAAGTTTGGTCTTCTCTTATTAAATTTATTCCTTTTACATTAATTTTTATAACTAGACCATCAAAACCTTTATCAGAAATAATAACATTGCTTCCACCACCCAATATGAATGTACTCAAGTCTTTTTGTTTAGCAAAAGTTAAGGCATCTCTCAAATCAACTATCGAAACGACTTCCACAAAGTACCTAGCAAAACCACCAACACACATACTAGTGTGTTTTTTTAGCTCTACGTGTTCTTGAATATTTGGTTTTTTTGTTTCCTTGTGCATAAATATATTGAACATATAAAATATATCATATATGATATATTTATTAAAAAGTTTATCCACATTTATTATGGTACCAACAAAAAATATCGGTCAAAGCATAAAACAAATACGAGAAGATAAAGGAATGACGCAGGGAGATTTTGCAAAGAAACTAGACACGTCACAAAGTGCCGTTGCAAGAATGGAAAAGGGTGAACAAAACCTCACAGCTGAGCAGATATACAAGATCAGTTCCATACTTGGCACCTCACTTGTAAAAACAAAAGACAGTACGGATGACTTTAAAATAGTTGGTGGCAAAAAACTATCTGGATCAATACAAACAAACTATTCTAAAAACGGAGCGCTAGGCCTATTTTGTGCTTCCCTACTAAACAAACAAACGACAACCCTACACGGGATACCTCGTATAGAAGAAATATCTAGGATAATAGAAATTTTTGAAAGCATTGGTGTAAAAGTAGAGTGGATAGATAAAAACTCTGTAAAAATAACTCCTCCAAAGAAATTCAAAATTGATAAAATTGATGCAGGAGCATCTTCAAGAATACGATCTATTCTAATGATGATAGGTTCACTTATTCACTTTGAAAAGAACTTCAAAATACCTCATGCGGGTGGTTGTAAGATGGGACAGAGAACTATTGCAGCACATAGATATGGACTTGAATCACTTGGTGTAAAAATAGACACAAAAGAGTCACACTATGAAATAAAAAGTGGAAAACTATCTCCGGCAGATATAGTTCTGTATGAAGCTAGTGACACTGCAACAGAGAACCTGCTTATGGCAGCAGCCCTTACTCCCGGAACAACAACTCTCCGGTTTACACCACCAAACTACCAAGTGCAGGAAGTTTGCTTCTTCCTTGAAAAATGTGGAGTAAAAATAGATGGTATTGGCACGAGCACCCTCGTTATCCACGGAATCAAAGAAATAAACAAACCTATCGTGTACCACAACAGCGAAGACCCTGTAGAATCAATGATGTTTATTTCTGTGGCAATAGTTACAAACTCAACACTAACAATTACACGATGCCCAATTGACTTTCTATCAGTAGAACTACTTAAACTCGAAAAGATGGGTCTTAAATATAAAAAATCAAAAGTATATAATGCTGAAAATGGTTTTACAAAACTCTGTGATATCACGGTTTATCCATCTAAACTTGTATCTCTCGGAGACAAAATCCATGCTTCTGCCTACCCAGGCATAAACACAGACAACCTTCCTTTTTTTGTTCCGATAGCAGCTATGGCAAAAGGCACAACGCTGATACACGACTGGATGTGGGAGAACCGGGCAATATACTTTACAGAAATAAATCGACTTGGAGCAAATGTGGTGCTAGCTGACCAGCACAGAGTATTTGTAAATGGTCCAACAGAACTCAAAGGTAACCAAATTGTTTGTCCACCAGCACTCCGACCAGCAATGATAATACTTGTTACAATGTTAGGAGCAAAAGGAACATCTATACTACGAAATGTATACTCGATTAACCGTGGTTATGAAAATGTCGCGGAGAGATTAAACAAAATTGGTGCAGACATTAAACTACTTAACGACTTTTAGAATTTATGAAGAAAGTTTCTGAGCTTATAAAAAATATTGATGTAGTAAACTTTACCGGCAATAGTTCTGCACAAGTAACCTCTATACACCTCAATTCAAGAGAAGTTAGGCCTAATTCCTTATTTGTCGCAATAAAAGGTAGCTCAGATGATGGTAGTAAATACATACAGGAAGCAATTAAAAACGGTGCTAAGGTCATTGTCTGTGATTCCAAACAACGAGAATACAACCCAGACACAACATATATACAAGTAAAAAACAGCAGAATAGCCGTAGCTCAAATAGCTACAATTTTTTATGGTAACCCATCTAGAAAATTAAAACTTGTAGGAGTAACTGGAACTAACGGAAAAACTACAACGGCAACACTACTCTATAAACTTTTTCTAAGCTTAAATAAAAAAGCAGCACTAATTTCAACAATAGAAAACAAAATTGGGAACAAAACATACAAAACCTCACACACAACACCTGACCCAATAAAACTAAATGAACTACTATCCAAAGCAGTTGCAGCTAAATGCAAATACGCCTTTATGGAATGTTCATCTCACGCCATTGATCAACACAGAATACACGGTCTGCATTTCGCTGGAGCAATATTTACCAATCTAACCCTGGATCACCTCGACTACCACAAAACTATCCAAAATTATGCGAAGGCAAAAAAGAAACTTTTCGATATGCTACCAAAAAATGCTTTTGCTGTCGTTAATGCTGATGATAAAAAGTGGTCTTTCATGATAAAAGATACTTCAGCAAAAAAATATTCAATTGGAATCAAAAATACTAAAGCCAGCTTTAAAATCAAGCAAATAGAACAGTCACTATCCGGTTCAAACATAAAGATTAACGACTTATTAATGTACACAAAACTTATTGGAAAGTTTAATGTACACAACGTTGTTGGAATATTCGTAGTAGCGAAACTGCTTGGAATTCAAGAGAAAAAAATTATATTTGCTATATCAAAACTACAACCCCCTAAAGGCCGGCTTGAATTCATCAGATCTAAAAGTGGAATATATGGAGTAGTAGACTATGCACACACACCTGATGCACTAGAAAATGCATTAAATACCTTAAAAGAAATAGTTGGTAAAAACAAAATATTAACTGTAGTTGGATGTGGAGGTGACAGAGATACATCTAAACGCCCGATCATGGCAAACATAGCGCAAAAGATGTCAGACACTGTCATACTAACTTCAGACAACCCTCGAACAGAAGACCCTAAAAAAATCGTGCGCGATATGGTGAATGGTCTATCCAAAGAAGCCAAGAACTATATTTGTGAAATCGATAGGAAAAAAGCCATACTACAAGCGTCCAATCTTGCTAGGAGTGGAGATATTATACTTGTTGCTGGTAAGGGCCATGAAAACTACCAAATATTCAAAGATAAAACAGTCGCATTTTCAGACATGGACGAACTCAAGAAAATTTTAAAAAATAAATAAATGAGAAAAGAACTTTACAAAAAACTATTCGAAGGAAAAAAGATTACAATTATGGGACTTGGGCTTTTGGGACGTGGAATACAAGTAACAAAGTTTTTGGCTGAATGTGGAGCACAGCTAACAGTCACGGATCTTAAATCAGAAAAAGACCTGGAAACATCAATAAATTCTCTTAAGAAATATAAAATTCGGTATGTACTCGGTAAACATGATTTGAAAGATTTTGAAAAGGTAGACATGGTTATCAAATCTGCCGGAGTGCCTCTTGATTCCCCTTTCATACAACACGCACGATCTATGGGAGTTGATATCTCTATGGACGCATCACTTTTTGCAAAAATCGTACGCACACTGGACCAGGATATAAGAATAGTCGGAATTACAGGCACACGTGGAAAATCCATGACAACGGCAATTACACATCATCTACTTAAAGAAAATGAGAAGAAACTAGGCTGTAAAGTCTACATTGGAGGAAACATGAGAATGAAAGCTACACTACCACTACTAACAGAAGTAGAAGCTCATGACATCGTTGTGCTTGAACTGGACTCATGGCAATGTCAGGGCTTTGGGGACGAAAAAATATCACCAGAGATAGCTGTGTTTACAAGTTTCATGCCTGATCACATGAACTACTATAAAGACAGCATGCCGGACTATTTGAGCGACAAATCAAATATATACAAATTTCAGAAACTAGGTGACTATTTTATAACCAATAAAGCTGTTCTTAAAATATTAAAAAATAAGCCAAAAAGTACAGTGATTATGACAGACATGAAAAAAATCGCTGAAACAAAACTACAAATCTTTGGGGAACATAATAGACAGAATGCGGCGCATGCGTATGAAGTAGCAAAAATTTTTAAGCTTCCAGAAACAGCAATCAAAAGATCAATGAGATCTTTTGATGGGCTAGAAGGAAGGCTCCAAAATATATCGGAACTCGGCGGGATACACGTAATAAACGACAACAACGCGACCACCCCAGAAGCTACGGCAGCAGGAATAGAGGCTGTTAGAACGAAATACAAAAAAGGAAATATCCTGCTACTTGCTGGAGGTGCAGACAAAAAGCTGGATTTAATGAACATGGTTCAGTCAATAAAAAAGCATTGTTCTCACACAATACTTTTATCCGGAACAGGAACTGAACGACTAAAAACAAACCTTAAAGAATTTGAAGAATATTCTGATTTTAAAAAAGCCATCCTACGAACGGTAGCCTTAGCAAAAAAAGGTGATGTGATTCTTTTTAGTCCAGGCTTTGCATCATTTGGACTTTTTCTCCATGAATATGATAGAAACGACCAGTTTATCAAAATAATTAAAAACTTAGAAGAGAAATGGAAATAGACTTACAAAAAATAAAGAGAGTTCATTTTATTGGTATTGGTGGTATTGGAGTATCTGCTATCGCACGACTTATGGTTGTTATGGGGAAGACCGTATCTGGCTCAGACAGTAGTCGTTCCCCTATCACTGATGAGCTAGAGAAAATGGGAATCAAAGTATACATAGGTCAAAGTCCTGAAAATATAACAGACGATATCAACCTTGTTATCCATACTATTGCTATAAAAGAGAGTAACCCCGAACTGCTAGCAGTAAAAACTTTTGGAATCAAAACAATGACATATCCCGAAATGCTCTCTGTACTATCAAAAAATATGTACACAATAGCTATATCAGGAACTCACGGGAAAACCACAACGACAGCAATGATTGCAAAAATATTCATTGATTTAAACCTAGATCCTACTGTTATTGTTGGGAGTATACTAAAAGACTATAACAGCAATCTTATTGTTGGAAAAAGTAAGTATTTTATTGTTGAAGCATGTGAATACCAAAGATCTTTTTTAAACCTTCATCCGAACATCTTGGTGATCACAAACATCGATTTAGATCACCTAGACTACTACAAGGACCTTGAAGATATACAGTCAGCGTTTCGTGAACTCGCATTACGTATACCAAAAGATGGCGCTATCATATGCAACCCTAGTGATGAGCGAGTTATGCCAGTAATACAAGGTCTAGAATGTACAATCATCGACTACACAACTTTTATCCATGATTTAAAATTGAAAACACCAGGTGACCACAATAGACAAAATGCTGGAGCCTCTCTTGCTATCTCTGATTTTGTAAGACTAGATCAAACTCTCGCACACAAGTCACTTATGGAATTCACTGGAACATGGAGAAGGTTTGATCTTAAAGGAATAACAAGTCAAGGGACAGCTATATACGACGACTACGCACATCATCCAAAGGAAATACTCTCTGCACTATCCGGAATGAAGGAAATGTACCCAAACTCACAAAGAATCGCTTTTTTCCAACCTCATCTCTACAGTAGAACAAAAGAACATCTTGATGACTTTGGTCACGCATTTACAGATGTTGATGAGGTATACGTACTGCCGATCTTTGCTGCACGAGAAAAACCCGACGACTCCATAAATTCAGAAATGTTGGTTGAAAAAATATCAGAAACTGGCAAGAATGCCTTGTTCATAAAAGACTTTAACGAAGCTCTCGGTTACGTACAAAAGCTTGGCAAAAACGATGTGGTAATTAACATCGGAGCTGGTGACATTTACAAATTATCAGAATTAGATATATCATTATAAACAATGAAAAACATAATCGTATTTTTTGGTGGAGCATCTCCTGAACATGAAGTTTCTATAATCACGGGACTACAAATACTTGAGAACATCGATCGACATCTCTACAACCCAATACCTGTTTTCGTATCTGAAAAAGGTCAATTTTTTAAGCTTAACGACATAGGAAACAGAAAGGATTTTTCTCTTAGAACTAAAGCAGGCATATCTTTTGGCTTTGATGAGAAGGAAAAGAAACCTTACATTTCAACTGGATTTTTTTCAAAAGTATATATCTACTGTGCCATAAACACACTTCATGGTGGAAACGGAGAATCTGGACCCATAGCGGGCCTCCTAGATAGCTATAACATCCCATACACCTCAACGAATGTAGAGTCTTCAGTAATTTGCATGAACAAAGCTTTGGCAAAGAAACAAGTAGAAGATTCCATTCCCGTTATACCTGGTCAGTCATTTTTATCCAAAGAAATTAAAAAATCAATAAAAGATATTGCTATCAACCTAACAGAAAAAATAGGTCTTCCGATAATAGTTAAACCGGTTCACCTTGGATCAAGTATAGGAATTAAAATAGCAAAAACAACAACAGAGCTCGAACTGTATATGCTTGAGGCATCACACCTCGATACTGAGATACTCGCTGAGAAATATATATCTGATATTTCTGAATTTAATTGCTCTGTTAGGACGCTGGATGGGAATGTGGAGACTTCAGCGATAGAGAGACCTATGACAAAAACAGAGATTTTGAGTTTTTCTGACAAATATCAACGTGGTGGCAAAAAAACTTCTGGAGGCATGGCTTCCCTATCGCGTGAACTTCCAGCAAATATATCAGATGTGTTAAAAAAAAAGATAAAAGATTTCTCTACACACATATACAAAGCTTGTAAATGCAAGGGGGTTGTAAGAATCGACTTTATCCAAGATAAAGAAGGAAAAATATATTTTAATGAAATAAATCCAATACCAGGATCTATGGCGTTCTATCTATGGGAGGTACTGGGAATACCTTTCAAACAACAAATATCAGAACTTATTGAGGAGTCAGTTTATGATAAAGAACTTGGAGAGTCTGTAAATTTTGTACACAAAACAGACATCATAGAAAAATTTATTAAAAATCAGAAAAACTAGTAATAGAGATCTGTGAGTTCTGGTTCCAATAAAACAAACCATTCTAAGGGATCATAGTCACGTGTCAATTTATCCATAGCAACAATAAAATTTTGGAATGTCTTTACTTTTGTTGTATCATAAAAACCCGATACAACTTCTTTATAAAAAATACTTTCTAGCACAAAGACCTGATCCGCTGTCTTGTTTAGGAATTCTCCAAGTTTTTTGTTCTTGTCTTGCTCTTCTGGACCAAGTTCAGGAATCCCAGCAGTAATCACTAATAGCTTTTTATTACTAAGTTCTGCTTGTCGTTTTGCTTCTGTTATTCCAGATACTGCCGTAGTAAAACTGATATTATAGGAATCATCAATACCGGAAAACCCTGCAATATTTTTACTAGACTGTCTTCGATCAGGAGGTGTTAGACTTTTCGAAACAGAATCAATATACTGCTGTGGTATAGAAAGGTCATGAGCGACAGAAAGTGCGTAAGCAAGATTTGAGTTGTTTGATGCTGAAATAGAATCGTTTTGTGTATTACCAACAATAGTCAAACCGCTTGAATCCATACCTATTTTTTCAAGATATTGTAAAGTCTCTTTGTTTGTGATTTTCAAATTATCCTTCGATGAAAACTGAAACAACTCAAAGAGTGTGTGCGCCAAAGCTTCTTTTGTTTTATATCGCTGTAGGTGTTGATCACCAATGTTCGTCAATATAGCGATATCAGGCTTAACCAAAAGAGTTGTTTCCTTTATTCTGTTTGGTTTATATGAATCCATTTCAACAATCAACACTTCTGTTCCCTTTTTAAAATTATTTAGAATCCAACTAGCGACACCTATCGTTGAGTTGATATTGCCAGGTATCATCTGAGTTTTATAAGAATATTTAACTAGTTGCTCAACAAAATTTTTTACTGTAGTTTTGCCATAGCTACCTGTGACAGCGACTACTTTTACGGAACCTCTATTTTCTTCAAAATAAGTAAAAGCTTTGCGTATTATGTTTTTCTTAATAAGTCCGTAAACTTGGTCGAAAAAAAGATTTGAAACAAGCACAAAAAATGGAATGGCCATACAACTTAGTAACAAAAACACCACATTACACACAAAATAGTTTGCAAAAACAAAAAGCAAAATTGAAAGAGTTAGTGTATTTTTTGCACGTTGCGTATACACAATCTTGTCTCGCTTTTGAATGTTTCTCCTAAAGAAAAAACGAGGAAACCAAAACCAAAATCGCTGAAGACTATACTCTTCTTGCTGGAGAAGATACAAAAAATCAGTAAAAGGGAAAATTATATTAAAGACCTTTGACAAATTTTTTCGTAACTCCATAAAATAAAAAGGGATTATCCGTGTGAACTTGATGCCCGGCATTATCTACCACAACGAGCTCACTCTTTGGAATCAGAGCTTGCATCTCTCGACCGATTCGCAATGGAACAATATAATCTTTTTCGCCCCATATAAGCAAAGTTGAAACATTGATTTTGGGAAGTAAGTCTGTCTGGTCAAATGAAACTACATTTCTAAATATCTTTCCTTTTCCACTTTTATCAGCGTGCAAAAGCTCTTGATTACCAGAATTAAATATACCCTTAATGTTTAATTTTTTTAAGATCTTAGCAATTTTTATTTTAAATCTAGTCCTGAAACTTGGTCTGTATATACTTGGTGATCCATCCAATATGAGACCTCTAAGCCATTGCGGCTGACCACTTGCAATATACGAAGATACTCTGCCACCAAATGAGTGCCCAAGCAAAACTTTATCACCAGGTATTTTTTTTAATTTTTCAATAACCCAGTTAGCATAGTCCGGAATAGACCAGCTATCCTCAACGAGAGGCTCATCGCCAAAACCGGGCATATCTATAGCAAATACTTGAAAATCCTTTTCAAGCATCTTTTTCATTTCGCTCCAATAAGCTGAGCTATGACCCCAACCATGTAGAATTATTATTGTTGGCATGGAAATTCTTGTGCCGAAAGGACTTGAATCTTACAGACTCAGTACCCCAAATTGGGTTTCGAGTCCTGCCTTACACTTTTGATTACAAAAGCTAGGCCCTCATCATTCGCTAACGCTCACTTGTGCCGGAGGAGGGACTCGAACCCTCACGCCTTGCGACACACGATTTTGAGTCGTGCGCGTATACCAATTCCGCCACTCCGGCAATACAAACCAGAATACCAGAAAATTTGCGTTTGTGGTAGTCTAAAACTACATCCATGAAACCCAAAGTGCTTGTAATCCTGGGCCCTACAGCCACTGGTAAAAGTGACCTAGCTGTAAAAATCGCTCTAAAACACAGAGGTGAAGTTATTTCTGCTGACTCGAGACAGGTATACAAGGGACTAGATATTGGCACAGGAAAAATAACAAAAGAAGAAATGCATGGTATCCACCACTGGCTTTTGGATGTTATAAGTCCACAAAAAACTTTTTCTGTCGCAGATTACAAAAAACTAGCAGAAGAAAAAATAAAGACGATTTTAAAAAGAAGTAAACTGCCAATAATTGTTGGTGGTACGGGTTTCTATATTCAATCAATAGTTGATGATTTAATACTTCCAGAGGTGCCTGCAGATGAGGATTTAAGAAAAGAACTTTCAACTAAGTCTCTAGAAGAACTTGTATCAATACTTGAAGAACTAGACCCAGAACGTGCAAAAGCTATCGACATAAAAAACAAAGTCAGACTCATACGCGCAATAGAAATATCAAAGACACTTGGAAAAGTTCCTGAGGTTAAAAAAGTTGAATCTCAATATGATTTTCTACAAATAGGACTTACACTTCCTCCAGAAGAAATTAAAGCTAAAATTAAAAAAAGACTTGTGTCCCGAGTTAAAAAAGGAATGATAGAGGAAGCAGAAAAACTTCACAAGAAGGGATTGTCTTTTGAACGTATGCGAGAGCTTGGTCTTGAATACAGATACTTGGCTGACCTACTAGAGAAAAGGATTTCTAAAAAGGAATTTATGGAAAAACTTGAAACTGCAATATATCAGTACAGTAAACGCCAAATAACATGGTTTAAAAGAGATAAAAGTATCAGGTGGTATAAACCGACCGAAACTATAAAAATCGTGAAGTCTGTAGAAAATTTCTTGCGAGATAAATAATAATATAGTACAAATATAAAAGGAGAGTCATGGCAGAAAACACCCCGCTAGTAAAGTTGCGTCGTGATGCAACAGAGTACTATGTCCACGAAAAACCAAGCAAGTTCGGTTTGTTCATGGGTTGCATCTTCGGAGCCTTTCTCATCATCGGCTCTATCGTTCTAGGCTGGAACATCTCGAACCTGCATCCGCATCCCTGATTCGGACGCCATCGAGAGACCAAACCCCATGCAACGTCACATGCATGGGGTTAGTCATATGGATACTTTAATTGAGCCTAAAATTATGTTAATATGAAGCCTCTGGGGGGTTAGTTAAGTGGTATAACTACAGTCTCCAAAACTGTTGTCGGGAGTCCGATTCTTCCACCCCCCGCAGGTAATCCGAGGAGGTGAAAAAGAGCACATTGTGCTCTTTTTGAAGAATCGGAAAGCTTTTGAGAATTTTTATGAGCGCACGCGAAATAAAAAATCCAAAAGGTGTACTGCTCCTGTAAGGAGAGATTCTTCCACCCCCCGCCAAAAAATAAGTAGAAAGAAATAACAAAAAACCGCCAATTGGCGGTTTTTTATTATTTCTTAGTCTCTTTGAAAGTTACTCGCTTTCTAAGCTTCTTACTGTACTTCTTAAGCTCTATTTTTCGCTCAACTTTTCGCTTATTTTTAGAAGTCCAATACACCTCCCCTGACTCCTTGTTTCTTAATGGTATTAATCTGTCTTGTGACATAGTGTGTATAAATTACCAGAAAACCCTAAAAAAGGCAACTGCCTTGATTAAATGAGGATTTTTGTTATTCTTAGTTTGTTACCGAATACAAACATGCGTCGGTGGTGGAGTGGTCTATCACAACAGACTGTAAATCTGTCGCCCTTGGGCTTCGTAGGTTCGAATCCTACCCGGCGCACAATAAAATCCCCTCACGGGGATTTTATATTATGCCAATGTGCTTTCATTCAGAAAACTGTCGGAGACAAAGGATCCGTTTCTTCCTTTTTTAACGTTAAATGTAAATTCACTTCCCTTCATATCTACGTTTATCGTTCCACCCTTTGAAATACCCTTACTAACCATAAGAGACGCTACTGGAGTCAAAATCTTTGACTGGATTAACCTTTTTAGAGGTCGTGCACCATACTGAGGGTTGTAACCTTCTTTTGATAAATGCTCCATTACAGAGTTTGATAGTACAAGTTTTATCTCCTTTTGTTCCAATCTTTCTACAACAATATCTACCTGTATTTTAACAATCTTTGCTATTGCTTCTTTACTCAAAATATCAAATACAACAATATCATCTAGTCTGTTCAAAAACTCTGGTCGGAAATGATCTTTTAAAGCATCTAGAACTTTTGACTTTGCATCATCGTAGTTTGCCTTTTCTGATCTTTCAGATGCAAAACCGATTTTCTCCATCTTGTCGATGTATCTAGCACCAATGTTTGAAGTAAGGATTATTACAGTGTTTCTGAAGTTAACTACCCTACCCTTGCTGTCAGTAAGTCTTCCGTTATCCAAAACTTGTAGAAGAATATTGAAAACTTCTGGATGTGCCTTTTCTATTTCATCAAACAAAATAACTGAGTATGGTCTATGTCGAACTGTTTCTGTCAGGTTTCCACCTTCTTCATGTCCGACATATCCTGGAGGTGCACCGATTATTTTTGAAACACTATGTTTCTCCATAAACTCAGACATATCTACTCGTATAAGAGCTTTGTCATCGTCGAACATAAACTCTGCAAGAGCTTTTGTTAGTTCTGTTTTACCAACTCCTGTAGGACCAAGGAAAAGGAAAGAGCCAATAGGTCTGTTTGGGTCAGCGATACCAGCACGACTTCGTTTTATTGTGTCAGATATTTTCTGCACAGCCTCATCTTGACCAACAATTTTATTTTTCAAAACATCTTCCATTCGTCCCAGTTTCTCAGCTTCTTCTTCGAGCATTCGAGTAACAGGAATGCCAGTCCATTTTGAAACAATCATAGCTATGTCGTTTTCTGTAATTTCTTCTTTCAAAATTCTTCGTGAGCTCTGAAGTTTCTTTAGTCTCTTTGATTTTGTATCAAGATCTTTTTCCAGCGCTGGGATTTTTCCGTATCGTATTTCTGCTGCTCGAGAAAGATCTGCACGTGCTTCTGCTGTTTCAGCTTCTCTTCGCAACTCTTCTAGTTGTTTTTTGATAGCCTTGATATCAGAAACAGTTTCCTTTTCGTTATTCCATTTTAGTTCGATTTCAGAAATTTCTTCTTTCAAATCTGCAATTTCTTTTTCTATTTGTTTGAATCTAGCTTTAGACTTTGGATCAGTTTCCTTTTTTAGTGCCTCGTATTCTATCTGTAGTTTTACTATTTTTGAATGCGCAGTCTGAAGAACAGGAGGTTTATTTTCCATTGCGATTTTCAAATATGACGCTGACTCATCGATAAGGTCTACAGCTTTATCTGGAAGAAAACGATCTGTAATATAACGTGAACTTAGATTTACAGCAGAAACTATCGCTTCATCTGTGATATGAACACCGTGGTACAACTCATATTTCTCTTTTAATCCTCGCAAAATTGTTATTGCATCATCAATACTTGGTTCATTAACAAACACTGGCTGGAATCGACGTGTAAGCGCTGGATCCTTTTCGATATGTTTCTGATATTCCTTTAGAGTTGTTGCTCCGATAGCTCGAAGTTCACCACGCGCAAGTGCTGGTTTTAGCATATTTGATGCATCCAAAGAACCTTCTGCAGAACCTGCGCCAACAATAGTATGAATCTCATCAACAAAAAGAATTATCTTTCCATCTGACTTTTCTATTTCTTTCAAAATATTTTTTAGTCTTTCTTCAAACTCTCCTCTGTATTTTGTACCCGCAATCAAAAGTCCAAGGTCCAAAGAAACTAGTTCCTTGTCACGAAGTGACTCTGGAACTTCACCCATAGACATTCGTATTGCCAGTCCTTCTACAATAGCTGTTTTTCCAACACCTGCTTCTCCAATTAATATCGGGTTGTTTTTTGTTCTTCGAGAAAGTATCTGAACTATTCTTCCTATTTCGTCATCACGACCAATTACGGGGTCGAGTTTGTTTAACTGAGCAAGTTTTGTCAGACTTCTTGTGTACTTTGAAAGAGCCTTAAACTTTTTTGGTGTATCAGTTTCGACTGTCTTTGTTTTTCTGATATCTTCTATAACTTTTAGAACTGTATCTTTGTCGATTTTGAATTTCTTTAACAAATCTTTTGCGACACTTGGAACATCTGTAAGCGCAAGAAATAAATGTTCTGTTGAAACGAAATCATCATTCAAACCAGCAGTTTGCTTTCCAGAGTTCTCTATTGTCTGAGCTAGTTCTGGAGTTAGGTATATCTGATATGAAGCAGAAAGAGTTTGTCCAGGGTCATTTCCCTCAAGACCTTCTAAAAGTGAGTCGGTAAGAAGAATTGTATCTACTTCTAATTTTTCCAAGATAGAATTAACCACACTTTCTTCTTGTAGAATAAGTGCTGTCAAAAGGTGTAGAGGATTAACATGATTCTGTCCACGTTCAATAGCAAGCTCGTGAGCCTTTCGTATTGCTTCTTTTGCTTTTGTTGTAAAGTTTTGAAATGGTTGCATTTGTTTTAGTAGAAACTAGTCCAAACTCTAATTTAGCTATATTTATAGCCAAATTTTTGACTATCAGTTCCCATATTATAATGTATTTTTAGTACAAGTCAAATAGTGATTTTATTACTTTTATTGAGATTTTGAAGAGTCATTTAGGAGTGTAATTTCTTTTTTCAAGATAGAAACTGGGACAAAAACTTTCGATGAATCCGGAGACAACTTTACCCCGATCAAGTCACCGGAAAGATTGAAAGCTGGGCTACCATCTAGCAAATCTCTTGTAGATAAGTCTGTATTGATTCCAGAAAGATATTTTGTTGTTGTAGTTCCGACTGTGGTCTCTTTCATATCCAAAGATATTGCTCTACCCACAGCAACTGCGTTTGAATCATCTCCGCCAATACCGATAATTGTCTGTCCGAGCTTTGGATCTGAATCACTCAATGTTACAGGAGAAAATGGATATGATGTTTTATCTGTAACCTTTTCTCCTTGATTTGCCTTGAACAATATAAAGTTAGTTTGTTTGTCTAAACCAACAACAACCAAAGGGAACTCTTTGTTATCACTCAATGTTACTGTATACAAATCCCCTGCTATTATTGTTTTTCTGTCTGTTGCAATAAGACCATCTTTTGAAACAACAAGACCCATACCATACAAACCAACTTCACCTGTTATGCCGTCCTTCTGTTTTATTCTTACAATACTTTTTATATTCTTGTTTATTGAATCAACAATTAGGTCTTCTTCTTTCACTACAACAGTAGTGACTTCTTTCTGACTTGGTGTCGAAATACTTGCTGGAGTAACAGTTTCTATTGTTTTTTCAACTATCCGGTTGATATTCCTTGTAACTTCAATAGGAGCTTGCTGTAAAAGCGAAGTCGTCATAATACCAGTCGCGATAGATGTCACAAAACTGATTAGTAATGTTAAGAGAACGATTTGATTTTTATTTAGTTCCTCCATATTTCATAATTCTAACACAATAAATTTTTAATTTGAACAAAACTATTTAATAACTTTTTTGAGAGCCTTTAACAAAAAATCCACATCAGAAATTTTTGTGTCCCTACCCATTGTAAACCTCAGACTCGACATTCCACATTCTTCCCTACCTATGTTAGATATAACGTATGAAGACGAATCTTCTTTCAAAGTACGACATGAAGACGAATAAGAAGCACTGACTCCAATAACATCCAGAGCAATAACGGCGAATTCTGCATCCAAACTAGAGAAACAAATGTTTATATTATTTGGAAGTCTATTTTTTTTATGTCCATTCAATGAAGCTGTCGGAAATGCGTTTAAAATACTATCAATCGTATAATGGCGAAGCTCCTCTAACCTCTTTGACTCTTTTTCTCTGTCTTTTATCACCACTTCTAGTGCTTTTGAAAGTCCCACAACCCCAGCTATATTTTCTGTCCCACTTCTAAGACCCTTTTCCTGACCACCACCAAACATAATTGGACTTATTGCGACATCGTCTCTCACATACAGAAAACCAGTCCCCCTCGGGCCGTATATTTTTATTCCATCAACAGTCATAAGATCTACACCAAGCCTAAGAACGTTCATATCCAAATAAGATGGAGCCTGACAAGCGTCTGTGTGTAGATAAGGGAGCTTTGTATTTTTGTTCTTTCTCCAATCTCTTATCAACTTTGCAATTTCATTCACAGGTTGAATTGTGCCTATTTCGTTGTTTGCATACATAACACTAACCAAAACAGTATTTTCTTTTATTGAATCTTTTATATCTTTTGGTTTTACAATACCATCGATACCAACAGGAACTATTGTCACTTCCCCACCTCGCTTTTCTATTTCTTTGAAAACTTCTAGCACAGCGGGGTGTTCTATAGCTGTCGTTATAAAATGAGGAATAAAATCATCTTTTTTGTGAGCTTCAAAAACTCCCAAAATAGCTAGGTTGTTACTTTCTGTTCCCCCACTTGTAAAAACAATGTTATTTTTCTGGGCACTTATTAAATTTGCTATTTTGTTTCTAGATAGAGAAAGAGTCTCTTTTGCAGAAAGAGCTTCGCTGTATAAAGCCGAAGGATTATAAAAAGTGGCTGACTTGAACTTTGCCATTTCCTGTTCTACTTCTTTTAAAACTGGTGTAGACGAAGCACAGTCAAGAAAAACCCTCTTTTTTCCTATAAATTTGTCCCAAAATTTCATATCTTTTATAATACAGACTCTTTTGCAAAACACAACAAAATATAGTATAGTTTCCCAATGATTTTTGATCCAATATATTTGACATATGGCTTAGTTGCTATAGTTGTAATACTTGTTGGATGGATAATTAGACTTGAGGTAAAAATCAAAAAACTCCTTATTGGAAAGGATGCAAAATCTTTGGAAGACTCTATAGTAAACACAAAAGAGAATCTTGAAAAATTAAACCTTTTTCAAAGAGAATCTTCACTTTATTTCAAAAATATAGAGAAAAGACTTCACAGAAGCCTGCAAGCTATAGAGACTATACGTTTTAACCCATTCAAAGGAACTGGCGAGGGAGGAAACCAGAGTTTCTCAACAGCTTTTGTTTCAGAAGATGGCGACGGAGTTGTACTTTCAAGCCTTTATTCAAGAGACAGAGTTAGTGTATTTTCAAAGCCACTAAAAAAGTTTGAAAGTAATTTTGAACTAACAGAAGAAGAAAAAGAAGTAATAGGAACATCAAAGACAAACCTTTCTAACTAAAACTTAGAAATATTATGAATTTAATTAAAAACTGCCATGCAAAACTCAAAAACAACAGAAGCGAAAATCGCGACAGAAAGATCACCTGTGGTAGCAATAATGGGTCACATCGATCATGGTAAGTCGACACTACTTTCATATATAAGAAAAAGTAAGGAGCCTTTAAACGAAGCCGGAGGAATCACACAACACATCTCTGCATACGAAGTTGAACACACAACAAAAGAAGGCAAAACTCAAAGCATTACTTTTATCGACACACCTGGTCACGAAGCATTTTCAGGAATAAGAAAGAGAGGAGCATCTGTTGCTGACGTAGCGGTGCTTGTTGTTTCTGCAGAAGATGGAGTAAAACCTCAGACAATAGAAGCCCTGCACTCTATACGAGATAGCCACACACCTTTTGTTGTAGCCATAAACAAAATAGACAAGGAGGGTGCAGACATTAACAAAACAAAACAGAGCCTCGCTGAAAATGAAGTTTACCTAGAAGGATGGGGTGGAGACATACCAGTTGTAGCGCTTTCTGCCAAAACTGGTGAAGGTGTTCCCGACCTTTTGGATATGATTATTCTTGTCGCTGAACTAG
>JACCDG010676322.1_pt1 | contig 58927 bp, 50 predicted proteins | sample 7442471 | NCBI WGS metagenome assembly JACCDG01 (sample SAMN15323444, study PRJNA562643) | freshwater metagenome | isolation source: river surface water | place: USA:Blue River Watershed | collected 2017-08-17 | reverse complement strand
TGCTGAACCTAAGCCTGAACCTGAGAAGCCTGCTGAACCTAAGCCTGAACCTGAGAAGCCTGCTGAACCTAAGCCTGAACCTGAGAAGCCTGCTGAACCTCGACCATGATTTGGCGATTTACACGCCGCAGAATCCCATGCAGAAAGATTTCCACCTGCGAAATTCATACCTCTCTCTGATAGTCCTCGTTCACCATTGGCTACAACGCCTCCGGCACCAACCTTGCCAGAGCCAGTGCCAACACCTCCGCCAGCTCCAGCCCCTGCTCCAGAATTCCCTCCAGCACAATTTCCACCTACACCTGGTTGAATTATGCATTAGTTCTCAAAAAATCCCTCAATCACAGCTGGGTATTTTGATATTATCGAAATGGACATCGCCGTGCCAGCAAATCATATGTTGAGAGAATTTGCATCCTCATACATACTGTGTTATTCTACGTATGTACTAAGTATTTTTAATATTCATTTATGGCTAACACTCCAGAATCTACACCGGTAAATCCGCCTGATATCAAACAAACACCAGCATCAGTACCAGTAGGTCCTGATGGTATGACTGATTATATCCGTCGACCAAAGGCTGAAATTCAAGGAGAATCCAAGAATTTTCTCGCAAAATTGCGTGCCGAAGTCGATAAACTCATCCATCCGGCACAAAAAGTAACTTCAACCCCCGATGCTGGAGCACCAGTGAATGCTCCAAATGAAGTTGGAGTGAGTGCCAATAATGGTGTGGGCGGATTACCAGATCGATTTGGTGGTAACACTCCTCCTGCTGGAGTTACAGTGCCAGAGGGAGGATTTGATGATTCAAAATTTCGAAAACCAACCGTGTCATCAACCCCCGATGCTGGAGCACCAGTGAATGCTCCAAATGAAGTTGGAGTGAATTCTAATACGACCATTTCAGCCACCGCCAATCCTGGCAACATAATTGAACCTAACCCCTCTGGAAATGCCACATCGCCTGGGGCAGTTCCAACAGCACCTGGTTTCTAGAAAATTATACTTTCAAAAACCTCTCAATCACGGCTCGATACTCGAGTCGTGATTTGATATCATTGAAGTGGTCTGTTCCAGGTTTAGCGAGTTCTGTGAGACGTTTCTCGAAATCAGGATCTCCAGCATACCGAGCGAATACTTTTTTCATTTCTTCTGCTACTTTTTCTTCTGTGATTTCTGGTTTGTAGTGTTTCTTGAGTTCTTCGAGGACAATCATCGATTTGAGACGACGAATGGCTGATGGCTCTATGTGTTCTTTTTTAAACGCTTCTTCACTGATTTTGAGATGCTCTAAGTACGACTTGATTTCCATGCCCTGTTTCGTGATTTCAGCATTGTGGTGAGCCCAGAGGTTTTCCACTTCTTTGGCGATTACTTTTGGACCTATCTCGATATCAGTAACCTTGATGAGTTCTCCTGAGAGTTTTTCTTCTGCTTCAGAGCGAGCCTTGTCCTTGCGGTCAGCGAGCATGGCTTCACGGTACTCAATTTTAAAATCTGAGAGTGAGAGTTTTTTGCCCCAGACGCGCTCTATGAATTCTTCAGACCATTCTGGTTTGTGAGGGTATTCGACCGTGAGAATAGTACATGAGAAAAACGCTTTTTGACCAGCGAAATCCTTGCTGTGATAGTCCTCAGGGAATGTGATATCGAATTCGACGACATCTCCTTCTTTTGCACCTATGAGTGCTTCTTCGAATCCTGGAATCATCATCTTGGAACCGATAGTGAGTTCAAAATCATGGAGAGCCATTCGGTCATCAGTTTTGCCACCTTTTTTATCATATCCGATTGCATTGAGTCGCACACGATCACCCTGCTGTATAGCCGTATCAGTCACCTCTGCGACATCACCATTTTCATCGTGATGATGACCATGATGTGCCCCACGAGTATGAAAATGTGTACCGCGAGCGATGATTTCATCGAGTTCTTTTTGGAGCTCTTCGTCTGTCACGGATACTTCACCGACCTCGACTTTGATTTTCTCGATTTTTTTGATATCGAGTTTTACTTCTGGCATGACCTCGACCACAAGGATAACCTCAAGTGGCGAGTGAGAAACGAGTTTCTGGATTTCACCAACATCAACTGGATGGATTTCGAGTTTTTTGAGAGCTTTTGGATAGAGCGTCTGGAGGGCTGCTTCGAGCGTCTCGCCTGCCAATCGATCTTCTCCTATCTCACGTGCGATGACGTCCACTGGAACCTCGTCACCCTTACGAAAACCTGGAAATTGTCGTGCTTCTGCGATTTTTTTGGCTGCCACTTTTTTGAAGTGTTCCATCTCAGCGAGACTCTCTTTGATAGTAACTTCGTAGGTATGAGGATTGATCTTTTTGCTGGTTGCTTGCATAGTGAATTAATAGAAATTAATAGCTGGATTATAGGGAGAAATACTGTTTTGCAATTTTTCACAGATACCTGTCTATAGAAAAAGAGCCCTTTCGGGCTCTTCATCAAAATATACAAATAATTACCCTCCTATTTTTGTTGCGTCTTTTTTGATAATATATACGAGCCACTCTCCAAACGTATCTGGATCAATTTGGATATCTTCTTGAAAAGTTACTTCGATACCGTATGGATTACCCTGACCATCATTACCAGCACGAAGTATATTTTTGATACGCATCTCTTCTCCACCTGGTCCGTAGACTGTCGTGCCAAGTGCTAGTTTGAATAAATCAGCACTTCTCAAGTTCGCAGCCATTCGTTCAGGAGTTAACCTAAAACAATTATTAGTTCCTTTGTCTCCTACATAGGACCTACTCGTTTCGCAAGTAAAACCATACAGACCATCTTTTTTGATAATTCTTCGGACTGTTCCTGAACCTGATACCATCTTATCGTCTACTTCGAGCTCTTCGATATCTCGTCTCTGAATGGCATCCTCGACTCTGAGTTTCATATTTGCTCGTACTGCATCTATACCATTTGGGTCTACTTCGGTGAGTATCAATTGAACAGGTTGTGTTTTGACATCTGCTTGTGGATCATCTGTAGGGGCACCTGTAGGCATAAATATATAATTAAAATTTAACAGGAATATTATATACTACTATCTTTATTTTGTCAATAGTCTGGTTTCCTAGAGAAAAAGACGTAAGACAGAATAGATAGGACTAATACAATAATTATATTACCTATGAGGCCTTTTTCTTTTGATATTTCATCTGGCATTACTCCCCCGCCGATATCTTGCGGTACATCTTTCAAATCAAGAGTATACTTTAAGCCTTTTGAGGATGTTTTTGCTTTTTTGGATATTGGTTGATGGTCTATTGTGAGAGAAGACGAGTCAGCCTCTCCTGTGACTTCGTCTATTGTTATGAGCAATATCTCATGCTGACCAAACGGTAGCTGGAGTGCTCAGGGATTTTTCTTATCACTCACGGAGCCATCTGGAAAAATCCACAAATAACTCACCTCATCTTCCCTATTGTTCTCAGCAACAACATTTACTGAACAATACTTTCGACTACGGCAATGAAATATATCCCCTTCTCTCCAGCGATTATCGGTGATTTGTCCTTGGAGAAGGATATCGGCCATGAGCGGAGTAGTAAAATGTGGTGATACGACATCTATCGTGATTTCTTTTTCTTTTTGTACCATGTCTGAATCTTTCTGGAGGAGTATTTTTATCTCATAGCTGCCAACTGATTTTGGAAGCCACAATATTTCATACTCGCCGGTTTCATCACTTATGGTTTCCAGTGTTTCTACCACAATATCGTTTTGATATACTTCTATTTTTATAGGAAATTTTCACCATGTCCGGCCAGAAATAGTGACCATGCCTGATTTTTTCGAACTTGCATTCAAGGTACTGATTTTTTCCGTCACTTCACTCCATTTTTGTTTTTTCTCTTCACATCATTCGTTTTCCTCTTCGAGGCATTCTGCGAGCAATTCCTCTTGGAGTTTGAGATACTCCTTTTCCTGTTCTGTTGTAAGGATATATTTTTCATCAGTACTGATTTCATTCATAATACGTGAAACTTCTGTATCACTCCAAATACCTAACTTGGCTTTCTTGGCCTCTTTTTCTGAAATATCAAATTCTTCATAGCGACGAAACTCAAATCGGCGCTCCATACGACCGTATCACTTTGTAACTACCTCGGCATTGAAAAGAATACATGACGCCTGAGAAAATAGCCCATCACACTGCCAAACATACGCCAATCGACGGCCATAATGATCGACTGGCTCAGCATCAAAGGTGAGCCAAACCGTTTTCCCTTCCAGCGTTTTTCGTGTGTATTCACTCGCTTCTTTGCCAAATTTTTCAACAGGCTTTCGTGGATGGACGGTCTCGGGAGTATCTATACCGAGGAGGCGAACGCGAGTGAGTACTCATCCTATAACTGCATCGAGCGTATCACCATCTATAACCCGTTGAATGACTGCTTGCTCTGGAGTAGCATCGAGGACTTTTCTTCGAAGTATATATCCCGTAGGTATCTCAAAGTCCCAAGAAAATGTATCAATCAATGTATCTCCGCACGTTAATTTCAGAGATTCATGAGAATTTCAGAGATTCAGACCGGTTGTAGACTGTTTCAAACGAAGAGTTCTGCCACTATCGAGTATCCCCGAAATATCAAAATCGCCCGTCTCATCAGTAATCATACAGCCATCTAATGATACATTCTCTCTTGAGATATCGGTTATCTCTATCCACTCAACCGTATCGGTGTGCGGAGGATTCGCGAGTACAGCAGAAATTTGGATTTTCCCGCGCATATTTTCACAATCCAGACAATCTACTTTTCCAAAATCTCTCACCACCACGACTTCGTATAATGCTGTTTGACTCTTATCATCATCAGAAACAGTCAGACGTACATGATAAGTCCCCTGTCAGAAACTATGGCTTCATGGATTTTCTTTTTCAGAAATAGTACCATCTCAAAAGTCCCAATACCAGTTTTTTGCTCCTACACTGGACTCACCAGTGAAATTGAGACTACATTTGTCTGATTTTCAGAGTGCACAGGAGATGCCCCCACTTATGAGCCTCTTATTGCTGGTAATTTTTGTCTGAAGGTCGATACGTGCTTGAATTTCTGAACTAGGAACTATATTTTTTGTACGATAGAGAGAGATTTTTTTAGAGAGACTGTTAGTGGTATTATTTGGATCAGTAACAGTCAGAGTTATGGTCGTGTCTGAATTAAATTTTACGTATCATGGATTGCATTTTTTATCAGTTTCTAGGGTTTCAAAAGTACCATTTCCAAAGTCCCAAACACATAGAGCACCTGCAGGAACATCGGCTAAGAAATTCACTTGGCATAGATCGGTTTTGCAAACAAAGTTTTCATCCAAACCACTCTGGATAATTATTTGCGATTGCCTCAAGTCAAGCATAGAAAATGAGCCACCTCCACCACCCGTCGACTCGGGTAATCATTGGATTTCTATCACTCGGGTTGTGATAACTTCTCCTGTGTTTTTGTTCTTGGTTTCAATAGTGATAGTATGCAAACCTTTTGGTACTACAAATTCAGATGGATTACAGTCACTTTCTTCTATACCAAAATCAGTTGTTATATGACATGAGAGTTTTGGCGACTCTAGGCCCTCCAGTTTTGGCGTCACGAGGAGATTGACTTTGCACTCAGTTTTTTCTGTATCACATTGATAAAACGCCTTGGTCATATCATTTTTTTCGAGGAGGTATGTTGGTTGCTGCCATACTATATCAGTTACGACCTTAGTCGGGTCAATAGTATCGTTTTCGGGGGTATTTTTGAGAATAATAGTAGACGTCTGCAGAGTGACATTCTTGGCTTTGTCCAAGATTTTAATGCTTACTTCATGATCACCATTTGGCACGAGCGAAGTATTGGGATTGCACGGATCACTCGTTGGTATGATTTCAAAGTCTGAGGTAATCTCACAGCTAAGAGAAGAGGTATCTACCCCATCCAGAAGTGGCGTAATTTTGAGGTTTATCTTACATTCAGTCTGCGTCGAATCACACACATATTCTGTGAGAGAAATATCTTCTTTGAGCAGGAGATATGTCGGTGATTGCCATTCTCTGGTATAGGTAACTCTCAGTGGATCAATAGAACCATCTGAATGAACGACGGTTATCGAACCTTGATTCACGATAGACTCATCTGCTATTTTTTTCACCATGACCTGTACGTTCCAGCTTCCCACTGGAAATTCAACAGTGTTTGGATTACATTTTGAATCTTCTCCTGTCACTCAGAATCAAAAATCTATAGTGCAAGAATAATGCGTAGAGGGCTCGTCAGTAGGAACGCTCAGAGTAAAGTCAAAGTTCACTTTACATGTATCCTTTGTGGTATCACAATTGTACGTCGTGAGCCCTAGTGTATCTTTTTCTAAGAGGTAGGTCGGTTGTTGAAAAGACCACAAAAAACCGATACTTTGACTCACAGAATAAAGGGGTATTCCGAGAACACAAAATATGAGAGACATGAGAAAAGTTCTCTTAACTGTCTTCATAACGCCCATTATACCGATTTTAATATGCTGAAAAGTTGTTTTTTGTCCCAAAATATGCTACCCTGAGAGAGTATGAATAAACTCTTACCTCATTTGCCACTTTTAGCCCTCGTTTTTGGCTTATTTATCGTGCAAGTACAAAATCGATCTGCTACTGCGCCGCTCCTCAGTAATACGCTCTCCCCTGTTTCAGGAGAAATAACGGTCGAAATCTGTAGCAAACCCGAACAATTTTCAGAAAAAAATGAAAGTGCATGGTGCAATACTGGCCTGGCTTCAAATATAGAAAAACATCTCAATACATGGAGCTGGTCTTGTCGTGTCTGAGAACGCGTGCACGCGTGCCACTTTACTGAAAATGTCACCTATCCAACACGTGGTGGAGTTTTATTCAAGAAATAATATGCCGCTCTCCTCATTTTACATCATATTAGCCTCTGGTATCTGGTGAATAGACGGATATATCCGCCAGTGAACACCTATCTGAGGAAATATTTTGATAGCTATTGAGACGACCATTGCTGGCATACTCCTCCTCTCTTTTCTCTGGTTGTTCAAAAAAAATCACATCAAAAAAATCAAGAACGTGAAGGCCATGATTGGCATGATTTTATTGGGCGGGATAGGTGGTTCATGGTGCTTTGCACAAGCACTTTCTGCTACAGAATCCCTCGGATTTGTCTTTGTGCTCATAGGATTACAGCCTATTTTTACTATTATCACTTCTGCACTCGTCCTCGGAGAACATCCAAAGGGCTCATTTTATGCTTTCGCAGCAACAACAATCTTTGCGAGTATCCTCCTCACTGTCGGTGATACTGGTTTCGTGCTCGATAGTACCTCAACACACGCCTATATATATGCACTTCTGACGGCAGTTTTCTGGTGATCAGGAACGACATTGAGCAAGATAGTTCTGACTCATAACTCTCACCTCTATGCTCTCAGCTTACGCTTATTGTTTACGGGTCTTATTGGTTGGATTATTGTCTTTGCATCTCGTGAAATGATTGGCATGGAGGAAATAATAACCAAAGTGAGTTCCAACCCTGCAAATGTCCTTTTCCTCATATTTGTATCCGATCTTCTCGGCTATGGTATGTACTATAGAGGTTTGCGCGATGTGCCAGCAACCATAGCCACTATTTTTGAGCTCGCTTTCCCCCTCACAGGGTTTATCCTCGATTATATGCTCTATGATGTCGTGCCATCACCGATGAAAGTCGTCGCAGCGCTCACCATACTTATGAGCATAGTCATACTCCCCCATTGTCATTTTATAGAGGAAAAGAAATCTAATACAGTTACAGCTTAATTTTGAAGCTGTTTATTGAAGTATCCTACCAGCTCTTCGATAGCTACTACCTCCTGTTCCATGGTATCTCTGTGACGAATCGTGACCATATTTTTCTCGAGCGAATTATCGAAGTCTATAGTAACACACCAAGGTGTACCAATCTCGTCAAATCGTGCATAGCGTTTTCCGATAGAACCTGTCTCATCATACCACGTCATAAAATGTTTTGAGAGCATCTGAAATACTTCTTCAGCTTTTTCATTGAGTTTTTTTACAAGCGGTAAGACAGCGATTTTTACTGGTGCTACTTCTGGCTTGAGACGGAGAACAATTCTCTCTCCACCTTCATCACCATCAGCGACGGTATCATACGCATCACAGAGTGTTGCGAGGAAGAGGCGTGTGAGACCGATAGATGGCTCGATAACGTATGGCACAAATTTCGTATTTTTCACAGGGTCAAAATAGCTCATATCTTGTTTACTCTCTTTCATGTGAGCATTCAAATCAAAGTTAGTACGAGATGCAATCCCCTGAAGTTCAGAAAAACCGATACTTGGGAAATCGTATTCGATATCAAATGTTCCATCAGAATAATGAGAGAGCTCATCTTTTTCATGTTCACGGAAACGGAGATTTTTTTCCTTGATCCCTACTGTTTCCATGAGAAATTTTTTGCAGTCTACTTTCCATTTTTCATGCCACTCAAGTTGTGTCCCCGGTTCACAGAAAAACTCGATTTCCATTTGTTCAAATTCGCGTGTTCGGAAGATAAAATTACCTGGAGTAATTTCATTACGGAATGCTTTACCAACTTGTGCAACACCAAATGGCACACGACGACGACACGTACGAACGATATTTGGGAAATCAACGAAAATACCCTGCGCTGTCTCAGGTCGGAGATAGACCATAGATGAAGAATCTTCTGTGACACCTTGGGAGGTTTTAAACATGAGATTAAATTTTCGAATCTCAGTCCAGTCTCCTGGTTTTTTGGTATTTGGATTTTGTACTTTTTCACCGGTCATAAATGCGAATTGCTGTTCTGGTGTCCAAGACTCTGGAACAAGATTATTTACTCCATATTTTGAAGTGTAATCCTTGAGTTGGTCATCACGAGAAATCCCCTTCTCTTCTCTTTCCATAAAGAGTGATTCCATGAGTTTATCAGCTCGAAAACGCTCTTTGGTATTTTTATCATCAATCAGTGGATCTGAGAAACCACCTACATGTCCTGAAGCAACCCAAACATTTGGATTCATGAGAATCGCAGCATCCAGGAGGACCATATCCGGTCGTCGCTGGACGAATTCTCGTATCCAGAGATTTTTTAGATTTTCCTTGAGGAGAGAACCGAGAGGACCGTAGTCCCAAGTATTGGCGAGACCGCCGTAGATTTCTGAGCCCTGGAATACAAATCCGCGATTTTTCGCGAGATCAACAATGCGTTTCATAAAGTAAAAAGGTTAATAAATTATTATTTAATCTGTTCCCACATATTTCGAATCACTGGAAGTGCGAGAGTGGAGAGAAAATAGCCACACGTAGGAACCAGTGCATGCAAATACCAATTTTCTACCCCAAGCAAATTCATATAGACTCAGAGAATCACGTAGGTCATCAAGAGGATAGATATTTTTCGAGTGAGAGAAGTTTCCCACGCTTTGTCATTTTCGACACGGGCATTGCGAGATTCGATGGCGGAGAGGCGAGATTCGAGGTTTTGCATAAAAATAAATTAAAAATGATCAACTAATTCTCCAGTACTTTTCTGTGGGCATTTATACAAAATTTTTGGTAGATTTTTTGATGGAGACATAACTTCATCGACAAATTGTCGGACCATCGGCGGAAGCGTATCAATCGAAATATTTCTGTTATGACCATCTCTGAGAAAAAACTTTTCTCATTTTTTACCGATTAAGCCAAGAGTTCAAACCGACCCACTTTCGCCTATATCTATACATCCATCTTCATCGAGTACGATATGATATCCTGGTCCTTTTGGATTTGAAAAATATCGAATCCACAGTGCTTCGAGATAATATTTTTCCTCCTCATCAATGACTGAGAGTGAGAAATTATGTAATGCCTGATGAAAAGCATTCCAAGTATTCTGGAGAATAAGCTGAGATGCTGGACGAGCATTATGTCTCCCATGTTTATAGTGATCTGCCAATGTTTGAAGTTGTGATATCATATATTAAAAAACAACGACTCTCCTGCCGTGGAGAATTATTTTATTTTCGGCAAATTTTTTCAGCGCTGTAGCAAACGCGAGGGACTCATTGCCCCGTCCGAGTTTTTTTAAATCTTCTACATCTTCACGATGACTCACAGCCTGCCAGACCTGAGAAATAATCGGACCTTCATCGAGATCCGCTGTAGCGAAGTGAGCTGTCGCCCCAACTGCTTTTACACCTCGTTCGTAGGCCTCATCATAGGGCTTTGCGCCTTTAAAGGCTGGAAGCAATGCGTGATGGACGTTGATAATCGGATACGCTGAGTTTCCGACGAAGTCACTCGAGAGAACTTTCATATAACGAGCGAGTCCGACGAGCTCAGGATTGTATTGTTTCAGAACTTCTGTGATAGCCACTTCACGAATCGCAGTATCACCTGTATCTGGGATATGATGAAATGGTATGCCATATCTTGCTGCGACTTTTTCACCCTCTTTGAGATGACTAATAATACATGGGCAAGTAATCGGGAGAACGCCTTGTTCAGCCTCTCCAAGGACATGGTTCAGACAATGAAGCTCACGAGAGCAGAGAAGTGCTATACGAGTGAGTCCACCACAAGAGAGTCGAATTGAGAGAGTGCCTCAGAATTGAGTCTTGAGAATCTCAGCAATATCAGAATCGATACCATCAAAACTACATTTATCAGTTTCCCAAACATAGCGAGCAAAAAATACTCCACCCTCAGTATGAGTCTGAGAATCGGCAATTGTAATACCTTGCTTCGCAAACACACCTGTCACTGCGTGGATGATACCGAGAGTATCTTTGCAAGAAAATGTGAGTGAAGCTTGGGACATATTATCGAGAAGAAATAATAACACATACAATACCCGAGAGACACAGTATGGATCCGATGAGTTGCAAACCATGAAGCCTTTCTCAAAATAAATAGTATCAGAGAAAAACACTACCGATAGTTACTGTTGCATAGTAAACAACTTCAGAAACAAAATATTGTCGAATCTGATAAAAGCCAAGCGTGTAGCCAACTCCAGAGCCAATATATCCCAGTATCATGAGAAAGAAAAATACTGATTTTGTAGGGATATCGATGTATTGTTTTGAAAAATAATCTCAAAAAAGATTTGAGCAAGCTCATAACACAATCCAAATAAACGGATTGAGAAGAGCAGATAATCTGATAAACTGAGAAACCATAATAAAAAAATCCCGAGCAATCACACATATGCGGACTGCTCGGGGTCTGTGGGTCAGACGGTTCCACCCGATTTTTAACTTTTTTGATGTTCTACGGTAGTCTCCGTGCCGGGGAGATATTCTTATTATAGTCCTTCGCGACGAGATTCAAGTTTTCTTGTAAATAAACAAAATCCCGTATTCTACGAACATTATGACGCAGATGCTCAGCTACGATGATCCGATTCCTGCCTCCCCTCTCGAACCAATAATCCAGAAGGTGATGGAAGCCCATCCTGATTTTACTTTTGAAGAAGTGGAACTCTTTTGTAATAGTTTCCTCGCGACCATCACCGAGAAGATAAAAGAAGAGACGAAGATGAAGCGACTCATGAAGTACCTCGAAAAAGAATTCGATATCGAGAATACGCTCGCAAAAAATAAGACCTACACAAAACGCACCATCGATACCCTGCCAAAAAATCTCCTCCAAGCGAAACCGACGATTGCTTCGAGACTTATCAAAATCACCGACCTCACGAAGTCTATCCGACATACAGAGCTTTTTGATAAAGCGAATCTCCAGATTAACCGCGAAGACAAATTTGCCCTTATAGGAAAAAATGGCTCAGGGAAAACCACGTTTCTCAAGATGCTCGTCGGTATCGATGATGATTTCGATGGTGAGATAGATCGTGCGGCGGGTTTGAAGATTGGATACCTCACGCAAGACCTCTTCTGGAAGGATGTGACAAATACACTCCGAGAAGAGATGCTCCAAGTATTTCCTGACATCACTGCAAAGATTAATCGTCTCCACGAAATCGAAGGCAATCCAAAACATCACGAAGAAGTACGAGAAATAAAAGAATTTATAGAGTCTTGTGACGGGTATAATAAATACGATTTACAGCTCAGAATCCTCACCTATTTCGGATTCGACGATAGTTATCTCGACCGAGTCGTGACACAGCTCTCGGGAGGTGAACAGATGAAAGTCCAGATTGCCAAATTTATCATAAACGAAGTAGATATCCTCATCCTCGATGAGCCCACGAATCACCTCGATATCGAGTGAATCCTCTTCCTCGAGCATTTCTGCCGTCTCTGGAAAAAGGCCATCATCTCCATCTCGCACGATGTGACCTTTATCAATAACACGTGTCAGAAAATCGTGGAAATCTCTGAGAAAAAACTCAACATCTACACCGGAAACTATGACGCCTATGTGATAGAAAAACAAAAACGCTACGAGACGCAGCTCAAGCATTATGAAGTGCAGGAACGCGAGATAGAAAAACAAGAAGCCTACATCAATCGTTTTCGCTACAAAGCGAGTACTGCAGCGAGCGTACAGAGTCGTATCAAGATGCTCGAACGCATGGAAAAAATCCCCGAGCCAAAGAGCGAAGCACACGTGAAGCCTATCGTCCTGAAAACCGTCTCACACCTCCCTGAAAAAATCATGGAATTGAAGAATCTCGAAGTCGGCTACCCTGGTTCCCGTCATACCCTTGAAGAAGGGTATCCAGGCCCGAATGATTCAGTTTCAGGCCTAGATTCCTGCCTCCGCAGGAATGACGATACTGTTATTGTTTCAATCCCCTACGATGTCATCGTGACCAAGCGAGACAAAATCGGTATCATCGGTCGCAATGGTGCTGGTAAAACTACCTTCCTCAAAACCATCCTCTGAGAACTCAAACCTCTCTCAGGAGAAGTCATCAAAAATCAGAGCCTCACTATCGGCTCCTACTCACAAGTCCTCGCCGACCTCGACCGCGAATCGACCGTCATGGACGAGCTCACAAAAGGTCACGATAAATATCAGGAAATACGCACCATGCTCGGCGGCCTCCTCATCCAAAATGAGAAATGGCATCAGACCATCGGTACTCTCTCAGGCTGAGAACGTGCCAAAGTCGCCCTCACGAAAATGCTCCTCACCAAACCCCATGTCATCATCATGGATGAACCAACGAATCACCTCGACCTCCAGTCAAAAGAAGCCATCAAAACCATGCTCGAAAACTTCAATGGTGTCAGTATCATCGTCTCCCACGACCGTGATCTCCTGGCAAAAACCTCCACTGCTTTTTGGCTGATTCAAGATGGACAACTACGCATGTTCCATGAAGCAGAAGCAGCGTGGAAGTTTATTGGTGGGTAAAATTACCATAAATAATTCCATCAGTAAAGATCAAATTTCTAAAAAACTCGTAAACTATTTCTGAGCAAGTTGAGGAAGTTTTGTAAGATCGATTTTTTTAATAATATCTGCTGAATATTTCCCAAATTTATCATATTGACTTGCTGATATTGGAGGATACTTTTGTATATATGTAGTAGCTATTTCTAGTAAATCGTTATGTATTTTGTTCCAATTTGCTTGCTGAATTTCTGCAGAAGTACTCTTGACAGATATGCTATCCTGGTAAATACGAACATAACCAAATTCCGTCATCCAGAAGACCCCTCAAGTTATTGAATCAGTGGGGAGAGAAGGGGAAAATACTTCATACCAGGCAATCACATCTTTTTGGAGATATTGAGATAATCTCGCATCAAGTAGTTTTTTGTCTGTAGTTCAAAGAAATTTTCTTATGATGGCCTCTCGTATCAAATTAACTGAATTAATATCGGCTCGGCGTATTTGAACTCAATATTTTTCTTTACCGGAATTTGATACATAGTTAGCTTGAAAGGTATCTTTAGGGTTGTTGAGGCTTCTCTCGAGAGTAAAAACCATCAGGTGTAATCAGAGCTGTTTCTAAACTTGTTGGCGTACCATCAGGGTATTTTTGAGCCCCTATAAGAACAGATGACATAATTCCAACAGTACCATTTTTTACCATATAGGCGATACCAATAACTATAAATGCCAACACAAGAATTAAAATTTTTTTCATATAAATAATGAATTAAAGTGATATTATTCTAACATTTTTTCTGTATTGACAAATAACAACTCCTTTTCAAGATCAATTTATAATTTATTATGAACCTAGAGAGACATCTTCTTTCAAAACATTATTTTTCCAGTATGTGCAAACCTCGATGCATATACCTCGTGGACGATGGATAGAACGCACAAAGTGGTTCAAGAAAAAGATGGCAGAGCATGTCATCCATCACCGCATGGACGAAGACTTCGAGCATCCAGTCAATATTTGCGTCGTCTGTAGCTGGGCTGACCGACTCTTCGGGACGTACTTTCGGAGAAAATAAAATCAAGCTTCAGGTTTTTTTACTAAATGTTCTCTATCTCTTTAATAAAAACAGAATATTCTACACCCATTGTCCTTAAATCTGATCTAATTTGCATGTTAGTGATCTCTTTTCCGTGTATACCAAATACTAACGGCCTAAGAGATCAAGGTCATTTCCATATTTCATGACTACTTGTTTGTCTCACAAATCTATAACCCCTCAGTTTTAACCATTTTTTCCACAAGGTAGTTTTGAATGGTCTATTAATTCACATTTTATGCTACGACAGGAAAATACACACTCTCAGAATATTTTAATTTTCTCATAGCACCTAAACCTCTTTCCCTCACTCTCAGTTTTAATTCTGTTTTTATCGGTTGTTTATATATATCTTGTTGTAGTCTCCACCCATTTTTTAATAAATATTTTTCCAAATTACCATCTTTTACTGTCTCTTCAATAAATATATCCATTACTTGTTCAAAATCTTTCTTTGCTGCTGCCTGACTTATACCAGATCCTGTGATATCTAATGCAGGACAAAAGGCAATCCAATACATGTCTTCTTTTACTAAAAAGACATCCAATTCAACTTGTATGCTATTCTTATTCTTTAGAAGTTTATTAGGAGACATGTACAAAGTGTATTTTTTTTTATGAAAAATCAATAATAAAACTATTTAAGATTTTACTTCTAAATTTAGAGCCTCTTTTTTCTTGATTCTAAATTCTTCCACCGGACGAAGACTTCAAGCATCCAGTCAATATCTGCGTCTTCTGTAGCTGGGCTGACCGACTCTTCGGGACGTACTTTCGGAGAAAATAAAAAACCTCCTTACGGAGGATTTTTTGATGCTTCTTGGTGACCCTATGGAGAATCGAACTCCAATTGCAGGAATGAGAATCCTGTGTCCTAGCCGTTAGACGATAGGGCCAGAGTAGTGCATAAGCTAGAAGCGTAAAGTGCATACAGAGGAAATGTTTTAAAAAATCCGCTCTATGCACTGCTTCTTTGCACTATGCACTCTGAATCATACTACTCACATTCGACACCCATAGATCGAGCTGATCCACGGACGATCATCATAGCGGCTTCTACATCATTAGCATTGAGATCAGGCATTTTGCGTTTTGCAATGTCCTCAATCTGTGCTTTTGTGAGTTTACCGACTTTGACTTTGTGAGATGTCGCAGAACCGCTTTCGAGACCGATAGCCTTTTTGATGAGGTTGGTCATAGGTGGTTCGCGAGTGATGAATGAGAAACTACGATCATCGTAGATAGTAATTACCGTTGGGAGAGTCCAACCTGATTTGTCACGAGTTTTATCATTGAATTGCTTACAGAAGTCAGCAATCTGGATACCCGTGGGTCATAGAGCCGTACCAATCGGAGGCGCTGGGTTAGCAGCACCAGCATTGATCTGGAGTTTGACTATTTTTTTGATTTCCTTCTTTTTAGCCATAAATAAAATTGTTAAGTAGAAAGTATAATTGGTTGGCTACTTATCCAACACTGTGGCTCGTGAGAAGCCCTCTTGCGAGGCACGAAAATGGTGGGTCCTCTGGGGATCGAACCCAGGACCGCCGGATTAAGAGTCCGTTGCTCTACCGACTGAGCTAAGAACCCACAATTGCAACAGTATGCGTGAGTATAACCGAAAAAATAAAAAGGCAAGCAAAATAATCAACCCCGAAATCGTCCTATAACTGTGATTTTACAATCTCCTGAAAGCCTCGTCGGAAATGCTCTGCATCAAAATTTCTAGCTTGTGTCACGAGAGGCTCTGAATTATCATATTTTCACTCCCCTATCTCCCGATGGAATATGAGAAATCACTTTTCGAAGCCCTCATCCGTTTCTTCAGAGAAAAATCGACCGGTCATGCCGTCGATATTGGTCTCCAGAAGCCCCCCCTTTGCCAATCAAAACACTGGCAACCCAGCAGCCATGGCCTCTATGGGGGCGATGCCTGCGTCTTCTTTTTGTGGCATCAGAAATCCACGGGCACGAGCATACACGACGGCGAGTTGTTCATCCGAAATTCGTCCGAGAAATTCGATAGATTTTCCTGCGATTTTTTGGAGTTCTGATTTTTGTGCTCCATCACCGATGACCTTGAGATTGATTCCGAGTTTTGTCATTACTCGTATCGCTCTATCGACTTGCTTGAATGGCGTGAGTGCGCTCGTGATAACATAATAATCACGTCGAGAAAGAGCAAGAGGTCCAACGGTAAATCGAGCGGTGTCGACGGGTGGCCAAAGGACGACCGATTGACGATGATAGTACTGCTCTATGCGATGACAGACTTCGGCGCTATTCGCGACGTAGATATTTGGACGTTTGGCAGCTTCAGTATCCCATTTGCGTAATTGATCAAACAATCCCGACACAAGTGGTCCTCCAACAGCTCATTTGATTTTATCGAGGAGAGAATGCTCTTTTCATTCAACGAGTTTCACACCGATTTCTTTTTGGACTTCTTCGGAATGATCCCAGAGGTACCTCGCCGGAGAATGGCAATAGCACACATGTTTTGTAATACCTGAAACATACACTCCGTGAGCAAAACCACTCGAACTCGAGATAACTAAATCATATCCACTGAGATCAATTCACTTGACCGAAGTGGTCATGAGCGGAAGTGAGAGACGTGGCTTTCCGGTAACAGAAAAAAGTTTCTGAGCGGCGGTATTACATCGGATTTTATTTTTTGGAAAAACGGCTCCTACTTTTTGCTCATCATACATGAGTGTATATACATCTGCCTCTGAGTACAGCTTTATGAGTTCTGTGAGGACCTTCTCGGCACCTCAGAGCTTGATAAGCATCTCATGAATAATTGCTACTTTCATACGGATGTATTTTTATGAGCTATGAGAGCCGCGCAGAGTATAAAGAGAGCAAACGATGAATGCATCGACTCAAATGAATGAAGAAATATATTCATCATCAAAACCCCTACCAATGAAGCCAATACATAAGGAGAGGAGCGTAATTTCCCGAGCAATATAACCAAAATAGACAAGAAAAAGAAAAATCAGAGAATACCTGATTCGATGAGTTGTTGTATATGCCAACTCTCAGGAATATAGTATGTTTCACTGTTGTAGAGGAAGTCTTTGTTGCGGGCTTTGAGTGTCCGAACAATAGTCGCTATATCTCGATCTGATGGCTCAACTGTGATCGGCGTCTCGTTGACATCATAGAGAGCACGACTCGCTGGACCAGCGGATGCGAGGCCTTGTCCGAGTGGATGTTTGCTGAATCTGAGGAAACCCATATACATACGCTCAAAATGTCCTGATGTGGATCCACGACGCTCAAAAATAGCAGTGAATTTATTACCAAATTGGAGTGAAAGTACTGATCCGGCAACGATAATAATGCTCGCAATTATGAGAGTTTTTTTGAGGGAAAAGAGTTTCTTGACTGATTGCTTTCTCTGCTTCATTTTGTGAAAAAAAGTACTCGCTATCACGACGATGCTGCCAACAAAAAATCAAATGTAGCCACTTCGACTATAGGTCAATATCAACAAAAAAGCGAGCAAGGCAACGAGTATGATGTTCAAAAATCTGTATTTTTTGTACCGTGCCATGACAGCAAGGTAGGTACCGATGTATGTGAGCAAAAAGAAAGCCATCTGGTTTGGTCCTTCTAGCATCCCCTGAAATCGAACCACAGCAGCACCAGCTATCCCATGATAAATCGGAGGAGGGCCACCTTCGGTCCAGACACTCACGTGGTCACTAAAGCCAAAGAGTGTCAGAAACATCTCACCAAAAACATAGCGAATCAAAAAACTCATGATGAGCATAACTCCTCCCGAGAGGAGAAATATTTTTGCCAAGGTCTGAAAAGTTATATTCCAGAGCGATAAGGCTCGTCGAAATAGGAGTAAAACAAGGAAAAATGCTGCATCATATCTCAGGCCATATATCATTCCTTTGAGTGGCGTATTCTCGATAAGGCTCACTCATATGAGAACACATATATAGCCTATGATTGCATAATCGAGTGTGTCGAAGTGTGGTTTTACCTTTTTCTTCCATGCATCATAGAGGTATGCTCCTATTATGAGAGCGACAAGTATTTCTTTGAAAAAACGAATACCACCTATCTCGAGCTGATATGTCCCAAATACAGAGATGATGACTGACCACGGCAAGAGGCCGACCAGTATGAAAATGAGATATTGGCCTATTTTTTGCATGAATTGGGAATTATTATTTGGTTACTTCACTTGATACAATACTGACTTCAGACGATACAATAGGAGTACCTACCGTAGGAGCTGAAGGGTTCATAAATATTGCTGATCCAACAACGCTAAAAAGTATACCAAGGAGGGCCAAGAGAGCCATAATCTGAACACCAGTGATGCGGATTTTGCGAGACATAAGGAAAAATAAGAAAGTGGTCGGAGTATAGGGAAAAAATCAATTCTGTTAAGAGTTTTTATTGCGGTGCTGTTGTTCGGCAGACTCGTGGATTTTGTACATAAGCTTCATTCTTACTAAATATACAAGTGAACCATTTGAGTTGTCCTTGGAGAACTACCATGTCTTCCTTGGCCTTTGTATCTGAGTCTGCGACAACAAAAAGCGCAGATTTATCTATCTGTTTGATGAGTGATTGGAGGTCATCAACGAAAACCTGTGTATCAATCGCCTTCCCTTTTTCATCGAGGAGATCGCTGCGGAGGATAAAGAGATATTCTTTTTTAGTAAAGTAGGTATTTTCGAGGAGGTTTCTGAGATTCGCGAGCGCCTCAAGAGCAGTTTTTTTGAGTGTCGTACGGGCTTCGTCGGATGTTTCTTTGGAGGTATTGATTGCTTCTCATACACGTATCATCTCTCTCATAATCTGAAGAGAATAAGCACTTCCGAGCTTCTGGTACGAGAGCATGTTTGTGAGATATTTCCAGACATCATACGAGGCAGTCGTCTGACTCGTACGAATCATCTCGAGTATAGCTCCATCACGAACTGCACGAGCACGTGGAGAATTGGCGACTATATCACTGTGGTATGTGGCAAATATATTTTTCCAAGAATACGTGACTCCATGGAGTTTTTGAGAAGCTTCGAGCCATGACTGCACAGAGTCATCAATGGGTTTGAGAACTTCTGGGAATTTTGACTCATATTTGTCGAATACATCCTGGAGAAGCACAAAACATGCGAGCTCGTCAGTTCCACATGATTCGTTGTTATCGATTTTTTTGAGTAGACTCGAGATTTCATCGAGTGCATATCGCACAGAGAGATCTTTTTCAAAGACGATGCCAGATACTTCCTTGGGTTCACGTTCGAGAAAAGACTGTATCAATTTTTCGATATCTTTTCTTTCTTTTGCTCAGAGCGTATAGAGTCTATCCTTCGGTAAAAACACGGTATACATGGTCCATATTTTTTCATCCATAATATCAGCCTGTTCACCAATATCAAAGAACGATTGTTTACCGTCTTTCCAGAGAAATGATGGCAAGATAGTATCTTTTCCATTGAGTGAAACATCAGTATCAAAGTTTTCGATCAATTTTTTCTCTATATCAACCAAGACACCTCCTCCACTAGAAATAGTGGCATCAAAAAATGAAGACTTCAAATCTATAACAAGTCGTGGATCCAGAGAACGAACTATCCATTGCCCACCAGAAAAATCAATGGTAAACTTATCAGTAAAAGTTACTTTTGGGAGTTTTCATTTTCCATACATGAGGAGTTTCCCTTGTTGGAAACTAAAAAGCGAGTTCTCGTCACTGGTCGTAATGACTCACCTCTCCCATCATGTTGGTATCTCGCGGATGAGTTGCCATCCTTTGTCTAGTATTTGACTCTCTTGTGGTGGAATTTTTGGGAGACCAAGGAACCACCAATAAAACAAACCAACTCAACACACTATTCCGATGATGACTCAATAAGTACGTTTGAACATAGATGCATATTATACTATTTTTTATCAAGAGCAACTTCTGCACGTTGCCAATCATTTTCAAATATTTGTGCAATCTCTCTTATCTTCTGACCATTTATAAAAAGTCAGACTTCTCTATTATTTTCCAGTGAATTTTTTGTGTAGTTAAAACTCCCTACAAATCCCACATTTTTATCAGTGAGTATGACTTTTGCATGGAGTGGTTTTTTCATAATACGAACTTGTAAACAGGTGTTATACTTTTGGTCATTTTCTTCATACCCTGCTTTCAAAATACGCACTTCCACTCACTCATGACAGATCTCAGTGAGTTTTTTGATTATTTCTTCGTCAGTCAGTGATGGGGCATAGATATCGATTTCTTTTTTTGCATGATCCAAAAATAATACCAAACGTTCACGAGCATTGGTAGGGCCTGCCAGGAGACGAATATCACTCGACTCACCTCTTCATCCTGTGAAATCTCGGTCAAATATTGCAGCTAAATTTGTGAGAATAGATGTATCCTGCCCGAGGAGGAAAAATTCACGATTTGTCGAAAAAGAACTCCGTGTCCAATTCGCTGTCGCGACAATCCAGCTGTCATCCAGAATCATATATTTGGCATGCATAAAAGCGAATTGCTGCTCATTGCTTTCATGAAATGATATTTTATTCTCTCTCAAAAACTGTATTGTCTCACGATTGATGGTAGGAGTGTTGTATGGATTTTTCTCGAGTAACACTCTCACGTCTACACCTCGATTTTTGGCTCTCAAGAATGACTCTCGCAATCATGGGAGCGTGAATGTATAGACATTTACCCACGCTCGTTTTTTTGTGCTCTCTATTTTTTGTACGAGCCAGTCTTCTTTTCCTGGAGATACTCTCACATCGATATCACTCAGAAATACTTGCTCTCCAGAAACAAGAGTCTGTTTGCCTCATCTATAATTCTCATACTCATACAAGTCTGCGCTGCGAAATACCAATACTGTCACCAAGAGAAGAAGTCCTCCACTGATGATATTGGTAAGTCGAGTATGTTTCATACTTTACCGGAAACTGATGTGAATGTCTGCGTGAAATCCGTGTTGTGAAAGTGTTTTCTTGACGAGATCCTTGAGTGATCATTCGTAGGCTCGGAGCTCAAAATTGATAATCGGTCGTCCTGTAACTATCGTAACCATGTCTCAGAAAAAAACCACCGTCGAGACCACGTCCGAGAGATCAGTACGCTCAGCATTGGTGAGAAATTTTTTTACCGAAGAAGTCAGTATCGCTGAGAGAACCAGTGGACTATTTCTCTGGACTGATTTCGTATCCAATATGTAGGAGCGAGCTATCATAGAGGGGGGAGGAGGAAAAATATAAGGCCACACGCGGAGAGGAGAGCGCCGATAAGCCAGGCTCTCATAACTATTGTTTCTTCTGAATAACCTTTTGCTTCGAGGTGATGATGATAAGGGGCTATGAGAAATACCTTCTTCCCTCAGCGAAGTTTTTTGCTCGTAATCTGAATAATCACAGAAACTATCTCCCAAAAATACACGAGAGAAATAATAAATAATACTACGAGCGTATCGGTCATAAGAGCTATGACAGCGAGCCCTCCTCCGAGACCGAGAGCACCGACGTCACCGAGATAAAACTGTGCAGGTTTGATGTTAAACCAGAGAAATGCTGCGAGTGCTGCGGCTATCACGATACAGAGTGTCGAGAGGAGATACATCTGTGATTGGAAAGTGATGAAAGCGTAGAGAAAATAATTCTGTGCCAAGAGTCCACCAGCGAGACCATCCAATCCGTCGGTAATATTCACACTATTTGCCATCGCTGTGATAATAAAAATACTCACCAGCACATAACCCCAGCCTATATCTACGAGTCCGAGTCCTGGTATAGTGATACTATCGTGTCCGAGTTTCGTATAAAACCAGTACGCTCCAAAAAAAGCAAAGAGCGTCATGCCTGCCATCTTGACTCGAGCGCTCATACCTTTTTTTCATCCTATATTTCTGACATTGAGATAGTCATCAATCGCACCCAATATACCCATAGAAAAAAGAGCAAAAAGTGGGAGAAATGTCTCCGCACGATTCCAGAGTGTATAGCGGATATCGAGCCCGAGAGGCTGCTGTAGTGGTTGTATGAGGACTGTCACGCCGACCATAATAGCAACGACGATGAGTATCATCCCTCCGCCCATATTCGGAGTTCATTGTTTATGGAGATGGAGTTCACGGTATTTCGTCGCTGTACCGCCACCCATCGATGCTTCTGTACGGATTTGCTTTGCGAATCGGAAACGACGGAGCAAACTGATATACGTCGGAGTGATCATCATAGCGACAAAAAAGGTCGCCAATCAGAAAATGACAATACGTAAAATATTATGGTCCATAGGTATTAGAAATGATTGTAGACAAATATTGATAATACAAAATATCAACACTCTTGAACAATGTATTTCTTATGGAACAAAAAAATTATACTTCCGCAGGCACTTTTTTCCTAAAAGTTCCCCCTCATCATAAAAACGGTGGACGTCATTTGCCTCTATATGATTCATTAACCAATAACAATATATCCCTAACTCATTTTTTTGTAACTTGAAATACCGAAGAATCAGTAGGTATTACTACATGCTCTGCGAACGGCAATGATTCGATAGCAGATTGGTCTCAAATATATGCAAAAGCATTGGGATAATCGACCTCACGAATATATCACTCGTTGAGTGCTTCAATATGGGTAATTTTTCTGAATCATTCACCGTCAGCCAAAGCAAGTGAACTACCTTTCATGATTGCTCATAACATCCTTGTAATTTTCAGAAGTCCCGGATTATACACAGATATTTTGTGAGCTGGTGGCATATCCCAATGGAATTGTACATTTTTGTCAGCGTGATGATCAGCAATGAGAATAGCTTCACCATTGTATCACAAGTAGGCTCAATCTAACAAAGTACCAATTCTATGAGAGCAATAATCTACGAAGCTTCTCCATTTTGTTGGTTCTGGTAACGATAGCCACGATGCGGTTTCATTTTCTCAAGAATTACTCATAAATATATAATAACTAATAATAAAATAAAACAACCCCCCTTTCGAAAGGTTGTTTTAAAGCTTATAGGCAGGATTTCTTACATCATTCCCATGCCACCCATTCCTCCCATGCCACCACCCATAGGAGGCATTGGTTTTTCTTTTTCTGGGAGTTCGTAGATGACAGCCTCTGTTGTGAGGAACATGCCTGCGATAGAGACAGAATTCTCGAGGGCGATTCGTGGGACACGAGTCGGATCGATGATACCTTCTTTGATGAGATCAACGAAGACATTTTTTGCAGCATCGTATCCGTAGCTGAAATCTTTGTGTTCGACGATATTGTTCACAATGACTGCACCTTCTTGACCAGCATTTTCAGCGATTTTTTTCGTAGGATATCTCATAGCTCGTTTCACAATCTCAACACCGATTTGTTGATCACTATTTGGAGCTTTGAAGTTATCAAGGATCTTTGCAGCCTTGAGGAGAGCAACTCCACCACCAGGGACGATACCTTCTTCGACCGCAGCACGAGTAGAATTAAGCGCATCTTCGAGACGGAGTTTGAGCTCTTTCATCTCTACTTCTGTTGCAGCACCAACCTTGATGACCGCTACACCGCCGACGAGACGAGCGAGACGTTCAGCCATTTTTTCTTTGTCATAGTCTGAATCAGATTTATCAATCATTTTGCGAATTTCCTCTGCACGAGCCTCGACTTCTTTTTTACTTGCCTGTGTTGCGACGATGGTTGTTGTCTCACGAGTCGCTGTAATAGAATCGATCTTACCCAGTACTTCGAGACCGACAGTATCGAGCTTGAGGCCGATTTCTTCTGTGACGACAGCAGCACCGGTGAGGAGGGCGAGGTCAGCGAGATTTTCTTTTCGACGGTCACCAAATCCTGGAGCCTTGATAGCGAGGATAGAGAAAACTCCTTTGAGTTTATTGAGAACAACGGTTGTGAGTGCTTCACCATCGAGGTCTTCACAGATGATGACGAGTTCACGCTTTCCAGATTGGAGGAGTGATTCGAGTATTTTGAGGATGTCTTTTGTAGAAGAAATTTTCTTATCAGTGATAAGCACAGGAACATCAGAATAACGAGCTTCCATTTTCTCTGAATCTGTAATCATGTATGGAGCGATAAATCCATTTTTGAATTGCATACCTTCTGTGACACTGACGGTCATGCCAAAAGTCTTCCCTTCTTCGACGGTAATGACGCCATCACGTTTTACTTTATCCATAGCATCAGCGATGATTTTTCCTGCTTCTTCATTTTGAGCAGAGATAGTCGCGATAGCTGCGATTTCTTCTGATGTTTTTACTGGACGAGAATGTTTCGTGAGTTCTTTTGAGACTTCAGCTGCTGCGAGCTTCATACCATTTTTGAGTTCGATAGCATTGATACCTGAGCGAATTTCACGAAGTCACTCAGAAATCATCGCATAGGTAAGAACAGTTGCTGTGGTTGTACCATCACCTGCTGCATCGTTTGTCTTTGAAGCAACATCCTTGATGAGCTCTGCACCCATATTTTCGATTGGATCTTCGAGATCAAATTCTTTTGCGATCGTAACTCCATCATTCGTTACCTGTGGCGCACCATAGCTTTTTGGGAAAACGACATTACGACCTTTTGGACCGAGTGTTGCAGAGACTGCTTCGTGGAGTTTTTTGACACCCTCGAGCATTTTGAGACGACCTGCATCTCCGAAGAGGACTTGTTTTTTAGCCATAAAAATGAAAATTAAATAATAAGATATAAATTTGAGTACATAGTGCGGAGAAACAGTGCATACAGAGGATGGAATATGATATCCATCGTGTGCACTATGCACTTAATCTATGCACTAGTCGACTTTTGCAAGGATATATTCCGCCGCAACGATAGTGAGATTTTCTTCACCCTCGATTTTGATATCATCACCTGAGTATTGCCCTTTGATGACTTTATCACCTTTCTTCAATTCATATCCGAGTTTCTCTTTGACGAGTGGTCCTACTTCTTCGACGGTAAATACATTTGGACTATCGTTCTGTTCTTTTGGGAGGATAATCCCAGAAGCCGTTTCTTTCTTGGCTTCCATTTTTCGGAGGACGATGCGGTCCTGGAGTGGCGTGATTTTTGCCATAATGAAGAAAGGTTAAAAATTTATAAGCGCTAAGTATTTTTAGCACCAGAAGTATATAGGTGCTAAATTCCTTGTCAATATTTTTTCATAGACTATTTCCTCTGATGTGGGACTTCTATTCTGACAGTGAATCCTTCACCTTCTGCACTAATCAAATCCACGGACCCGCCTGCGTCACGTACTATCTTATCAATGATAGATAATCCGACTCCGAGTCACCTATCTCGTATATCTCCAGTTTTGGATTTATCAGCCTGATAAAACTTTTCTTTGAGATATGGAAGCTCGGAAGCTGAGACTCATCGACCATTATCTTGGAAAATCAAGATATCGTGTGTCTGCTCATGAAAGAAATTCATACGGAGCTGCGTATTCGGTCCAGCATAACGGAGAAAATTGGCAACTACATTATGAAGTATCTGCACGAGACTATCATGGTCAAATATCATACTCGCCCGTTTCGGACCAACATAGACCATTGTCTGACCTTGTTTCGCGAGCTCATGAGAATGTGTCTCTTGAACGATGGAAAAAATTTCTTGAAGTTGGATTTTGATATGTTGAAACTCTGTTGGGCGGCTCTCAAACATCTGGAAGTGCATGAGACTCTCGACAATTCTCGTGAGACGACCGAGTTCACCCGTGAGGGCATCTATATTTTTTGGATTGAGTTGGATGACTCCGTCTTTGATACCCTCGAGATAGATACGAATAGCGGTCATGGGGGTTTTGAGTTCATGGCTCATATCTGTGAGAAATTGTGTCCTGATACGCTCTTGGTGATCGAGGCGAAGTCGGAGATTATTCAGTGAGTCGACGAGTGGTCGGAATTCATCATGACCATCATAAGCGAGCATTTTCCCTCCTGACATCGTGAAATTATCGAGTGTATCAGTGACGGCTCGAATAGGCTGAAATGATTTTCGTAAAAAATAGAGCACGCATCCGATGATGACTATGACGAAGAGGAAGTTGATACCTATCATCGCTGCCAATACTTGCATCACGAATTGTCTCTTCGGATCTGTACCATCTGAAAAACTAAATCCGAGAGGTGCACTCTTGAGAAACGCTGACATAGCATTGAGACCGATGACATCTTCGACTTGTTTTGTTTCGATGCCTGATTCTTCGAGATATTTACCAACAGAATCACGATTGAAAACAGGATCAGTATCGATATAGCTCTCAAACCCTGCCGTGAATTGACTGAGATCTTCATCGAGCTCACGGTATTTCTCGAGGAGTTCCGGTGCCTGATCTGGGAATTGTTTGATGAGGTTGAGAATCTCAGAGTCAATCTCATTTTGACGCGTTTCACTATAGAATTGTTGGAGAAAATCAAAAAAATAACGCTTGGTGACGTAGGGTAAGAGTGTGAGGTTGAGGAGGAGGAAGAGTCCGACAACACCAGCGACGAGGAGGAGAATCTTACGGGTGAGAGACATGGGAAATTCTTTTTAATGCTGTTGAGTTTGTGAAAATCACTTAATTCGTTAAATTACTATAGGAAAAAAATCATGTTTGTAAAAAACATCTCTCCCTAGAAATACATAAAGCTCATGAAACACATAAAACCAACCTCTGACGATATCGGACAACGACTCGATAGATATATGCGAAAGATTTTTCCAGGCGCACGACTCTGAGAAATCTACGAAGCTCTGCGCACTAAAAAAATCACCATCGGCGGCAAGAAACTCCCCGAAAGCACAAAGCTCCGAGAAGGCGATGTCCTCGAAATAGATATCGAATGAAATATTCTGCAAATATGGGAGGCAAAGGAAAATAACGATAAACAAATAACGATAAACAATAAACTGGATCCGGCGAGAATACTCTACGAAGACACCGATATCCTCATCTACGATAAACCCTCTGGGCTCATCGTCCACAGCCCTGATCACAAAACTGATGAAGTCTCCCTCATCGATCAAATAGAGGATTATCTGATCAACAAATGATGGAAACCAGCTGGCACATTTGCTCATCCAGCGCTCGCTCATCGTATCGATCGCGATACCTCAGGTATTATTATCTCCTGTCTCAATCGTCTCTCCTATGAATGGATGGCAGAACAATTCAGGACTCGTAAAGTCGAAAAAACGTATCAAGCCCTCGTCGTCGGCGTACCGGAACCAAGAACATGAATCATCAATGCTCCTATACTTCGTCTCGATACTGGTCGTACTGATGAGGCGAAAATGGTCGTCAATACAGCATGACAAAGTGCGGAGACATCCTACGAAGTCATAAAAACGTGAAACAATAACGCCTGGTCTCTCATCGAGCTTCATCCGCGAACTGGTCGCACACACCAAATCCGTGTCCATATGACCCACATTGGTCATCCACTTATCGGTGATCGACGATATGGTGGTCCCAGCGTCGTAAAATTCCCTGAGCTAAAGGACCTGCATGGACGACATGGGCATCTACTTCATGCGAGTCGGATAGAGTTTATGAGGCCTGATAAAAAAGCATTCATACAGGCGTCCCGTTTCCAACTATAAAACTCTATTATCTATTTAGCTAATGTTGCTAGATGCTGTGCTAATGGGATAGCTTGCTCCTCGTCCACATCACCAAATCCAACATCTTCTAAGAGATCCTGTGCGTCTTGTTTAGTCCTGCTTCATGCACTTTCTAATTTTTCTCTATTATTTTTGATGCCGCTCTTTTGTGCTGGCGTAAGATCTGCATCCACCACTTCCTTGATTGGCTTGGTTCCACTTGTAACGAGACCACTTACATTTCATCTCTTATCAACTGTCGTTCATCATGTTGCCCCTGAAGATGCTCAGCCAGAGACTTTCGTTACTCACGAAAAGAATTCATTGTCACTAGCACTTAATTTAGTTTTGTCCTCTTTTTCAACTGCTTCTTTTATTTTGATTGCAACTGCTTTTATTCCAGCTTTATCTTCATTTTTTACAGCTGTATTAAGTTCATTTATTAGACTCGTTCTTGTTCCTTCATTAGCTATATTTCATGCAATAGATGTGAGTCTGTCCTTAGCAGCATTTCTTCCATTTGCAGTCGACAGTAATCGATCTCCCAATTTTTCCAATGCTTCTTTTTGTTCTGCAGTGCCATTTCTAATTGCATCAGCAGCCTGAGTATCACCTGGATTGGCAATGAAATCTTGCAACGCTTGTGCTTGGCTCGCATTGCTCTTAGATATAGCAGTTTCTATACCTCTTGAGACCTCTGTGAGAACTTTTGGATTTGTAAGAGCTCCAAGCGCTGGATGTGGCAATGGTATCATCGCTGGTATATGTTGTATCATATGGACAGTACTCTCTCAGAGTTGTTGAAATGGTTTGAAGGCAGCACTCGTCACCGCATCATGTTGGACGGCCGCCTGGACACCCGTCCAGATAATAGCGAGAGCTATCATCGTGATGATAATATGAGCAAATATACTCTCGACACTATCCACCGCTCCACCCAAGGCGCCGATAGAACTATCACCATTTACCGCATCATTGATAAAAGGTGAAAAACTTGTACCGAATTTGAATTGAATAGCATATTCTCCTGGCGCTCCGCCATCTGCTGTATCAGAACCGATAATCAGCGATGATTCATATCATTCATTACTATCGGTATTACTATTTCTCGTAATACAGTATCGTACCAGATATTGATCATCCGAACACACTGTCTCACCTTGACTAATACCGTCTGTATCACCATCTTGAGCACCTGTGAAGCTACTCCTCATCACACCAATAAAGAGAAGTCCGAATGCGAGCACAGCTGAGACCAGTACTGGTACCATAGCGAGTTTGAAAAATGGCACAAAACCGAGTTTGGTCATACCGCTATCGCCTCCATGACCTCCGCCCTCTGAATGAAATGCTTCACCCCATCCGTTCTCTGAGACAAATGCGAGTCAGAAGAGTGGTGAAAACATCACGTATATCCAGAGCTTCAGTGCCCGTGCGAGCAATACCCAACAAAGTGCTATAATCAGTATACCAAAGAATACTGTCACTATGAGACCCAATCCTGCACTACGTATGATTCCCATCATATCTTTGATACAGTCAGCCGAACTTTTACCAGTACTCGTTGTCGCCTTACAGAGTTTACTTACTTCGACGAGATCAGCCGTATTAATCTGAAATATATCATACGCATAGATGAGGATGATAAAAAATGGGCCCGAGCCATTGTGCGTCACAAATTCAGCTGGAGATATACAATTGACCTGACTACTATTTCCATTCTGATCGGTAACAGTTGTCTGCCCTCCTTTACATCCTTGGGCTTCTTTCCCTTGTCAGTTAGCGATGTTAAATGAGAGAACAGTTGGTATCACTCGTTTGTGAAACATACTTTTCGATGGATCATTGGTATTCGTAGCCCCTATAGCTCCCATGGGAACAGAGAGGACAGCAGCGACTGCCTGGTTAGCAAACGAGAGAGTCCAGCTGACAATCAACCAGGTAAATGGCACTAATAGTATACCTATGAGAAAGCGTGGTAACATCTGTTTAAAGGCGAACTTGCTCTCTCCACTAAATATCTGCATGATTGCCATATAGAGCAAGAGCAGGGCAAAAATAATATAGACAATATTGGAGACAAGCACCCATACCTGGAGAAAATACACTCTCAAACCGAAAAAATCACCCATGGTCCAATCTGGAGAGAGGAGCCATCCTGCGAGGATAACGGCAGGAGTGATAACCAGCAAGACCAAACTCAGTATCAGATTCAATACGACGACGATATTGGTAAGCACTTCACTGTCTTCGAGCGCAAAACAGGAACCTGAGAGGATGAGCCCGACAACTATTAAGAAGTGCTTCTTTTGAAGTAATGAAATGAGTCAGAGAATGGAAGAGAAAAAGCGTCGCATATTAGTTTGAGTTTGTTTCAGTAGAGAATATTTTGAGTTCCTGGAGGAGTTTGATATCTACACCAGGAGGAAGTGTGACTTTGACTCATTGTATGAGAGCATCTTTGTTTGCCTTGAGGATGGTGAGTTTTTGATTTGAAGCGTTGATAAATACTGTATATTCTTTGGCAATTCTCTCTGCAAATATAGCTGCCACCTTGTGCTCTTGCTCTTCTGTTCGGAGCTCTTCGAGTCGGACGAGACCACTGATGATTTCATCACTTTTCCTATTGTTATACGCCTGCTCAACTGCTGTTTGCGTTGCTTTGATATCGGCTTGGATAGGCGTGATTGCGCTCTGATTGAGCTGGAACTGTTGCTCGAGACTGGTCACTGAAGTCTGACTCTCTACTACTTTTTCTTCGAGTTGTGTGATATATGCATCGAGTGATTCAGCACGGTCGGTATGGAGACTGAGGTAATTGACGATATCAATGGTTGCTATTTCTTGCAATTCTTGGAGAGCATGGAAGTGTATCTGAAAAAAATCAGTCCCCTGCGCCTCGCTTTTTTGGAGAGCTTCCTGCACCACAGCCACATCAGCTGGGAGCTCAACAGGGATTTCGTCAGCCCGAGATTTACCAGTACCGACATTGTTGGCAAGAGCCACTCAAACGAGCCCGAGCGTTTCTTCTGGGGCACTATTGAGCATAAATGGTGGCTTCAAAGAAATGAAAAAACCGTAGGCTGTGAAAAATATGACTATGCCAGCTCCAATAAAAAAACCAATCCAATGGAGGAGGGCTTGCTTTGGGGTGAGCTTTCTGGTTATTTCTTTTGCAGGTTTGTTTCTTTTCATGAGATAAAGATACCCTATATTTATTACCGGCTCAAGTCCAGTGTCATAAAAACACAGAGGAGATGCTTGACGTAATAAATATTTATAACGAAATATGAAATAATGAACTTCATCGGGAGAAAAATGTGACTTTTTACGAAAAAACATAGAATTCTCGTAATCCTGCCTGCCGTCAGGCAAGTCGTAATTCGTAATTCTTCATTGATTATGCACCGTTCTCATACCTGCGGGCAACTCACCGCTCATCATATCGGACAAAAAGTCACTCTCTCAGGCTGGGTCGCAAATCGTCGTGATCACGGAGGGATCATATTTATCGATATTCGCGATAGATACGGCATTACCCAGCTCGTGTTCGACCCACAAACACACACAGAAGCAGCACAAATCATCGAGTCTGCTCGTGCTGAATGGGTCATAAAAATCGAAGGTGAGGTCCGCGCTCGTCCCTCTGGACAAGAAAATAGTGAGCTCATGACAGGTGCTATCGAAGTGCTCGTTCACGAATGCTCTATTTTGAGCAAAGCAAAGACCCCTCCTTTTGAAATCTCAGACCACAGCACATCAAGTGAAGATATCCGCTACAAATACCGCTATCTCGATCTCCGACGCGATGTACAACGAAAGAAAATCGAGTTCCGCGCTGAAGTGAATGCCTATGCTCGCGAATGGTTCAAAAAGGGTGGATTTCTCGAGGTTCAGACTCCCCTCTTTACCGTGAGCTCTCCAGAAGGCGCTCGTGACTATCTCATCCCCTCTCGTCTCCATCCGGGAAAGTTTTATGCTCTTCCTCAAGCTCCTCAGCAATACAAGCAACTCCTCATGGTCTCTGGATTTGATAAATACTTCCAAATTGCCCCATGTTTCCGTGATGAGGATCCTCGTGCTGATCGTCATAGCTGTGAATTTTATCAGATAGACTGTGAGATGAGTTTCGTCCATCAAGAAGACGTCCTCGAAGTCGCTGAAAACTTTGCTCGCGATCTCGTCAAAACCGTCACCACAAACCGCAAACTGCTCACCCCTGTCTTCACCCGCATCACACATCATGAAGCCATGGAAAAATATGGCTCAGATAAGCCTGATCTCCGTTTTGACTGCCATTTTGAAGACTTCAGCGATGTATTTAAGAGCTCAGGTTTTTCAGTCTTTTCTGGTGCAATAGAAAAGGGTGGAGTCGTCAAAGCATTTAAACTCCCTGGTGTCGCTATGTCACGCAAGGATATCGATGAGATCACCGCTCTCGCCGTCGAGCAAGGTGCAAAAGGTCTCGCCTATATCATCTACGAAGAAACAGGACCAAAAAGCCCAATCCTCAAATTCATGAGCCAAGAAGAGCTCCAAGCCCTCGAAGAAAGACTCGCTCCAAAAGTGGGTGACATGATTTTCTTTGGTGCTGACCGTCGAGAAGTCGTCAATAAAGTGCTCGGTGCTGTCCGTGTCGCCCTCCGAAATCGCTACAATCTCGTCGATGAGAGCACACTCTCATTTGCTTGGATTACAGATTTTCCAATGTTTGAAAAAGACGACAAAACAGGCAAGCTCGACTTTGCTCACAACCCATTTAGTAGCATCAATGCGACTCTCGAAGACCTCAGAAATATGAATCCAGAGGAAGTCTACGGTTTCCAATACGACCTCACACTCAATGGCTACGAAATCCTCTCAGGCTCCATCCGAAACCACGACCTCGAGCTCCTTACAGAAGCCTTCCGTATGGTAGGCCGAAGCGAAGAAGAAGTAAAAAACAAATTCGGTGGTATGTATGAGGCATTCCAGTATGGCGTTCCTCCACACGGTGGATTCGCCTTTGGTATCGACCGATTTATGATGATTCTTCTCAACGAAGACAACATCCGTGATATGTACGCTTTCCCTAAATCTGGTAAAGCTCAAGATGCCATGATGAATGCTCCAAGTGAGGTCGATGAAGACAGTCTCAAAGAGTTACATATTAAGATTCGGGGATAATCTACAGACACTAAAATACATTTTTCTGTGTAACTACTAATGATTTTTTGGTAGTACTTCTTGGTTCACAAAATTTCTTTATTCGACGTTCTGCTTGATCAAAAGTTGATCCTGTTTTTTGAGTATCATCGACTAAAATAACATCTTTATCATGAAATACTTCCCTTAAGCTCGACTCATGTAAATGTGAGAGATGAATAAGACTCTCCGAACAGCTCACTTTCAGAAATGCTTCTTCTGGAACATTTTTAGGAAAGAATATATAAAATATTTCGCCGGGTGCCATCTCTTCGATAATTCATTTTATTCATAATAAACCAGAAAATGCTACCAATACTGGTATTCCTGATTTCTTACTTTCATTAAATACCTGAGCTATTCATTCACACATGGGAGAAAAACCATTTCGAGAAACTTGTGCTGATTTTGTACCTAATACAAGGAGGTTTTTTGGTAAATTGAGCGTAGCAATTCTGAGCTTCTTTGTATATTCTGAAAAACTTTTTCAAGATCTGATTCATTGGAAAATCTCGCTCAAGTGTTCTTGTAATTTCTGTAAGTTATTTTCATAAAATTTAAGACATATATAAACTCATAAAAATCCATATTTCTCATCTAGAAGAGCAATTCACTCCTCTGGGGTAAATTTTGCATTACGATATCGAAGAGCATAACGAACCGATTCGGGTAATATAATTATATCATCTCCATTATTTCACCCTGATAAAACATTGATAATTTTTGTTGAAAGAAAATTCCACAATCGTCTCGCTGTGTGCTGGGAGATGTTTTCGTTTTTTTCAATCATATCCTTAATCCAACCAAGAAATCCCCACAAGAACTATGATTCCCACGAGGAGAACCGTTCCCAATATGCGAAATACATAGGTTCCGAAGAGTTTGCTTCAGAATTTCTTTGCAAGGCCGATCTTTACTGCTGTGTTGGTGACGAGAGCGATAATGATAGCTGTCGTTGCTGCGAGGGCTGGGAGAGATCAGTTTGAGAGTTCAGACATTTCTTGTGTAATAGCATCGACATCGGCGAGACCAGAAAAAAGTGCGACAATATACACAGGAAGGTGATGCAGTATATCGGTTAAGAAAGGGAGATAATGGGATATACCGCCTGCAAGCGCATAAAATGAATCCTGATAGACGAGGGCAAAGGTAGAGAAAAATTTGATCATGACGACGAAACCAGCGAATTTGAGTGCTGGTCAAATCTGAAATGGACTCTCATTGAGTCACGATATCTGTACTTCATTTGTATGTGTCTTGGATTGTCTCCATGCCCACCAGAGGAGTCATCCCGAAGTGGCAATCATGGCCAAGATCGGCATCAACAAGGTGCTGAGAAGTTCTGGATTAAAGAGCATGACGATGCCAATGACACGGAAAAGCATGATAGAACAAGCTGCAATGGTCGCAATCACTGTTGGATAAAGGAGGCCTTTTTCGTCTCGCAAACTCTTCTCAGCCATCGCTGACGTTACCGCAGTAGATGAGACCAAGCCACCGAGAGCTCCTGAGAGGATGATACCCTTCCCTGCTCCGAGAGCCTTGGTCAAAATATACCCCACGTAACTCACTGCAGACATAATAACGACGAAGAACCAGATACTGTACGGATTGAAGAAATGTGCACTTGTAAAGGAATTTTTGGGAAGAAATACGAACATATCATGGAGCGCATATTTGTGTTCGGGGAGGAGTGGCAGGATAATCAGAGCAATAACAGCGAATTTGAGTGTCGTAGAAATTTCTTCTTCGCCGATTTTATCGATAAGTGGTGCCACACGAGCCTTGTAATTGAGCATCACGGCGACCATAATCCCGATAAATATAGCTATTTGTACTTCATCGAGCATCACGAGCGCTCCGAGGAGAAAAACGGTCACGGCTGCGAATTCGCTGGTAACTCCGAATTGATGCTGTTTAAAAGCTGAATATATATACGAAAGCAGGATAAACAGAAACAAGATGGTGCCTGTAAAAATGAGTATCAAAGTGACATCTCCTAAGATGATGCCGAGAAACACTGATGCCGCTCCGAGCAATGCCATGAGTGTATATGAGCGTAACCCTCCAAATATAACTTGAGGGTTTTTGAAGTCCGAAATAATACGATTTGAAACAACCTCTCGTTCGAGGCCGATAAGCGCTCCGAGAGCGGCTGCCTCGAGGAGGCGTATGATGACGTCCATGGTATCCATAGCTATATGGTACTCTTTTTATGGTAAAAATGCAAAGATTCCTTTGTGGTTCAACCCTACTAAAAACATTGCTAAATTATATTTTATATATTTAATATAAGAAATACTTGCTTTTTTTTAAAAATGTCTACTATAGGTTTCTGTAAAGGATTTATTTCTCTCATTTTTCCTTCTATGAATACATATTTTACTCGTCTCTGCATCTGTCTCATCACTTTCACCTGTGCTGGGTCAGCTCTCGCCTATACGACGAGTGATTGTAATGTCGTCGACGACCTCGTCAATCAAGGTGTCGTCAACGAACGTTCTCACTGTAGTGATTATGGTCTCGATCGTACTATCACACGACAAGAAGTCGCTGCCATCGGTCTCAAAATCGCCGAAGTATGTGGGACAGTAGATGATGTACCAGAACTCTATGATTATGATTGTCAGAATATCTATTCTGATGTTTCTCGCTCAAATCCAAATACATGGGCCTGTCGTGCCGTCGAAATCCTCTCAGATAATGGGATTATCTCTCAGGCTCGTCGTGACCGATTCGGTGACCTCTATTTCCGACCACTTCGTAATATCACTCGTGCAGAGGCTCTCTCTGTTATGCTCGATAGCGCTGGTCTCGATTTCCGTGATACTATCTATGATGACTGGAGATTTTCAGGTACTGGTGTGGCGTCTTGGCAAAAACCACTTATGCAATATGCACTCGATGAAGATATCATCGGCTCAATTGCGAGTTTTGGAGCAAATCAATATGCGTACAGAAAGGATGTATTTCGATACACTCAACAGGCTGTAGAGCTCTGTACTGGTTCGAGCAACTACTCAAATGATAATTCATATACTCAGTGTGGTGTCGGTTCGTACCGATCAGGAGGACGATGCAATGTCTGTACTGATAAGCCATCAAATAGTCGCTATACCACACGTGGTTTATGTGATTGGACCTGTAATGCTGATTATTCTCAAAATGGGGACATCTGTGTCCGTGATTACAATACCTCCTACTGTGCTGCTGGACAATATAAATCAGGGAATTCATGCTACTCTTGTACCTCTGTCCCTACAAACGGATACTATACCACTGCTGGCTCATGTGATTGGTCTTGTAATAGTGGCTACTACAAATCAGGGAATTCATGTATCCGAGACTATAATTACAACTATCTCAACGACTGTGCTCTCGGAGAATACAAGGTAAATAATAGCTGCTACACTTGTAGCTCTCGCCCATCAAATTCACACTACAACTACGCTGGCTCATGTGATTGGTCATGTAATAGCGGATTCCGCGCAAGTGGCGGACTCTGTGTCCGTGATACGAATCAATACTGTAGTGTCGGTCAATATTATTCTGGAAATACTTGTCTCAACTGTACGACGAAACCTTCGTACGCTTATTACACATCAAGCAATTCATGTGATTGGAGCTGTGAAAGTGGTTACTACAAATCAGGAAACTCATGTATCAGCAACTATAACTACAATCCATCATGTTCTATTGGTCAATACTCATCTGGCAATACCTGCTACTGGTGTAACTCTGCTCCATCAAATGGCTACTATACCAATGCTGGCTCATGTGATTGGTCATGTAATAGCGGATACTACAAATCAGGAAATAGTTGTGTCAGCAATAACAACAATTACTGTGGTGTAGGTCAATACACATCAGGCAACAGTTGTTATGCATGTACTTCTGCTCCTTGGAATGCTTACTATCTCAGTGCGAATAGCTGTGATTGGTCATGTAATAGTGGCTATGTTCAATCAGGGAATACTTGTGTCAGCAGCTACAATACTTATTGTGGTACAGGACAATATATGTCAGGCAATACATGTTATTCTTGTGGTACAGTCCCTGCAAACGGATACTATACTTCGACAAACTCATGTGACTGGTCATGTAATAGTGGTTACTACAAATCTGGAAACACCTGTGTCAGCAACTACAACAATTACTGTGGTGTAGGTCAATACACGTCTGGCAACAGTTGTTATGCATGTACTTCTGCTCCTTGGAATGCTTACTACACTTCTTCAAATTCTTGTGATTGGACCTGTAACAGCGGATACTACAAATCAGGAAATAGTTGTGTCAGCAACTACACAACAACGTGTGGTACCGGACAATATCTCTCAGGAAATAGCTGTTACACCTGTAATTCTGCACCATCAAATGCCTACTACACAAGCACTGGAACATGTGATTGGAGTTGTAGCACTGGATATACTCGATCAGGTAATACATGTGTCAGTAACACGACATACTGTAGTGTAGGTCAATACGTGTCTGGTAACAGCTGCTACTCTTGTACTTCAAAACCAGCAAATTCTTATTATACAACCACTGGAACATGTGACTATAGCTGTAATGCAGGATACGTTCTCAGCGGAAATACCTGTATCTACAACTATTCTAACACAACATACTATTGGTACTCAGGTACTTGGAGTGGATGTGGTATCGGATGTGCTTCTGGGACACGAACACGTACAGTCGAATGTCGCTCAAATACAGGCGCAGTCGTCGCTGACTGGTACTGCAGCGCATACAAACCTCACGTTACTGAATACTGTAACTAAACCATACCGGGTAAAAAATAGAGAGCTCTCCATTGTGGGAGCTTTTTATTTGCTTGAAATGGGTGATATTTTGACTTGCAATATCGCAGTATTTCTTATACTGCTCGGGTCTCTCGGAAAAAGAGAGAACCACTGAATCAAGCTACGAACTGTCCTGTTGAGTCTCACAAAACGGTCTCAATCCTCATGTCTCGGTTATGCCTGTCCTCAGTTCAAGGATTATTTTTTTATTTTTCTCATATGTCTCTCATAAAAGACATGCTGCATCACGCAGTACATATCGGTAGCGATACAAAACACTGGTCACCTGCTATGAAACCATACATTCATGGTGTTCAAAACGGAATTCACGTTTTCGATCTTACGAAGACTGAAGCACATCTCACTGAGATGAAAACAGCTATCACTGAATTCTGCAAATCTGGTAAAGAGCTCGTCATCGTCGGTACAAAAGTACAGACTCAAAAGATAGCTCAAGACCTCTCAGAAAAAACAGGACACTCAAGTGTTACTTCTGTCTGGGTTCCTGGTCTCCTCACGAACTATACAACTATCAAACGTCAGGTTCGCGAATACAACAAAATCATGAAAGATATAGAAACAGGTGAAATCAATCGTCTCTCAAAGAAAGAAAAAGCGATGGTTATGACACGTCTCACACGTCTCAAGAAACGCTACGAAGGTATCAAAGATATGAAAAAAGCACCTGATGCAATTTTCGTTATCGATGGTCACTACGAGCTCCAGGCTATCAAAGAAGCAAATGTTCTCGGTATCACTGTTTTTGCTATCCTCGGTACAACTGGTCAGCCAAAACTCTGTGATTACTTCATTCCTGCAAACGTCAACAATCTCAAGTCTCTCACATTCATCACAGACGAGCTCGCTCCATGTATGAAACGCGTAGAACGTCAGACAGTTGCTGAAAAAATTGGTCGTAAACCAACTGATAAACTCCCACCAGAAAAAACAAAAGAAGCTCCAGCTGAAACTGCTGAATAATCACCTGACACGGTCGAATCAAATTATTAATTATTCATTTTATTTATGGCAGCTATTACACTCGAACTCATCAAAGAACTCAGAGACGCAACAGGTGTCTCTATCACAGAATGTAAAAAAGCCCTCGAAGAAACAGAGGGTAATATCGACGCGGCTATCGATGCTCTCCGAGCAAAAGGTATCGCAAAAGCTGGTAAACGTGCTGACAATGCAACACACGAAGGTCGTATCCAGATCAAACATGATGGAGGTAAAGCATACGTTGCCTCTCTCACGTGTGAGACTGACTTCGTCGCTCGTACTGACAATTTCGCGAACTTTATCGCTGAGCTCATGGAAGTCCTCATCAAGGCCGGAAGTGTAGAAGAAGCTAAGGCTGCATTTACTCCTCGCATGTCAGATATCATCCAGCAAACTGGTGAAAACGTCGTTTTCGGTCCTATGGACGTCATCGATGCTCCAGTTATTGGTAGTTACGTTCACTCAAATAGCAAAGTCGCTGCAGTTGTTTCTGCAAACGCTGGTACTGATGAAGAAAAAGTTCGTCAGGTTGCTATGCACGTCACAGCGACAAATCCTGGTGCTCTCCGTGTCTCAGACTTCCCTGCTGAAACTATTGCTCACGAGCGTGGTGTCCAGATGGATATGATGAAACAGGATCCGAAGAACGAAGGAAAACCAGAAAATATCCTCGCGAATATCATCGAAGGAAAGATGAAGAAGTTTGTGGAAGAAGGAACTCTCCTCACACAAGCATTTGTCGTCAATCCTGACCAAACTATCGAACAATATCTCGGTGGTGACGTACTCGTCTCATTCAAGAGATACTCAATCTAAATACAAAAGTATTACAGAAAACTCCGTGAAAATCACGGAGTTTTTTATTGAAAAACTGATATGAGAGTCCGAGAGAAAATACTGTCTGAGCGGGATGAAAATAGAGAAATAGCTGAATTCAGTTTATAGCGAGTTTATTTTCTTTCGGTGGTTTTGAGGTACTTTTGCCACCAAAAGTACCAAAAAAATTGAAGTATTTTATTGTAAATCAGAAAAGTCCATGTCAAAGAGAAACATGAGGATGATGCTCACGCCCGCTACAATAACGATAGATATGATTTCTACATGGCTCATGGAGTGCTGGAGAAATAACACATCGAGGATATTCCAGAGAGCCCACCAATATGCGATGATGAGAGAAGCTGCTATCATGTGGTGATACACAGGACGAGGCTTTCGGAAAAATGCTGGTAAGAATCGAAACATATCTCTATCATAGCACAGCCTCAGAAAAAAGGCAAACAGTCTTGTTTTTTCTCCGACTCTTTCTACAATGCACCTGCATCCAACGTATTAAACATGTTAAACTTAGTAAACCTGTAAAACGTTGTTGTAGGGTGGTAGTACAATGGCTAGTATAGGGATCTCCAAAGTCCTTGATCTCAGTTCGATCCTGAGCCGCCCTGCCAGAAAATATTTAAAATCCCCAAAATGGGGATTTTTTTAATTCCTCAAAAATCCTAACTCGTACACCATCGGTCGCAGTTTATCGCTCAGTACTTTGTATGCTTCTTCAAAAGCAGAGAAGCTGACTGGCACCCCATCACCACTTTCATTGCGTTTCTTGAGAGCATTGCGAATCTGATACCAGCCGACATCTGCACGATTCAATTTTAATTCTTCTCGGACAGTATGTGTATCTACTTGTGAAAAATACGCTTGCCAGAGCTTGCGTCATTCGTCCATCACAGCGATTGCCTCAGGTGAGAGTGTTTTATCTGCGAGATACTGCACCATAAAATCTGATTCAAATCTCTCGGGCGAGCCAACCTCCTCCTCGGTAAAGGGGATAAAATGATTCACAATCGACCACTTACGATTATTCCATTCCAGATCATTGGCACTTGCTGTGAGATTTGAACCATTAAAGAGCATCCAAATCAGACAATCATTTTTGAATTCTTCCGTCAATTCACCTGTTGGTTGGAGAAATTGGTCTCGGTCATTAAGCCAAGTTGGTTTTATAAGTCTACGAATGGAGAATACTATTGCTGCTTGTCAAAGATTCTCAGAAGTGATGTAGATTGATCATTTATGTCATATTCATTGAGCCGAGGAAAAAATGGATGTATATTTTATTGCATTTTGAAAATCGTTGCTGTCACAGACAAAATGTGCGATTGCATTATCAGACCATTTTTTAGAACCAGTCATTGTTTTTGTGGGCGTAATGGCATTACTAAGTGATATTACGTCTTCTTTATTTGCTTTTGGTCTAATAATCCATTGACTCAAGAAAGTATCATTTGGTAAGTTATAAAACTTCTTTTCTCCTATTGGTTTAGTATTTTTATCAAACACTTCACACGTAATTTCTCCTATCTGGCTAAGTGTGCCATCACCGTGGCTCGTTTGCCAAATGAGAAAACCTATCGGGAAATCTCACTTAATTCAGTCAAAAGCCTTTGAGTGAACGATGAATCCAGCAAGATAGTCTGAATCCCAAGTTTTTCGGAATTCTTCGAAATTCGAAGCATTCACATATTTAAGTGTCGAAAATATCGCTAGTGTAGCATTAGGGAGTTCTTTTTGAATTCGTACCAAAAATTGAACAAATAGCTCATTACTAGCTTTTCCATATTTTTCCATACATTTTTCTGCAAGTTTTGTTTTTGCAACTCATAATTTATTTCATAATCATCCACCTTCGCCAGATTCCGCATAGGGTGGATTTATGAGTACCAATATCTTTTTTCCTTCAGCAATAGCCTTGCGGAGTCACGCAGGGATTTTATTTGTGAGAGAATAATCTATTTGACCATCATCAGTGATATCGTCATTGAGATAGTCATATTGAAATCTCTCAGCTCCGACACAGGTTTTCGTCGCTTTCATCACATCGACATCGGCTTGATCGAGCGTGGACATGTAGATATTACGAGGATTACCATGCTTCACTTCCAGATTACCGACACCACAACACATATCCCAGACAATATAGTCCTTTTGCCAGTTACTTCCGAGGGTTTCGGCGAGTTTATCGTAGGCTTTGTCCACGACATGCAAGGGTGTGTAGTAAGCTCATTTAAAACTTCGTTCATCGAGAGGGATAAGACTGTCTCTTCTTTCCAATAAATAATCTCGGTATTCTGCTTTTGGTGGCTTGTGGTAGATTTGCCAGAATTGGCGGTATCATTCTTTGTTGCCAAGTTCGTAGATTTTTCCTCCGAGAGAGAAAACAGGATTACCGTTTTTGTAGAGGAGCTCGGCAGGGAGATTCAAGTGTGTCGAATTTGTCCCGTCGTGCATGATGTCTGCGAAAAAGAGGAGGGCATAGTCTTCTTCTTTGACTTCCGCGATTTCCTTACCGATTTTCTCGACCCATTTATCGAAGACTTGTTTGAGATTATCGGGTGTTATCTGTGTACGGATGATGTCGCCACTTTTGATAGCGTTTTTGATAGTTTCTATAAATTCTGTTTCGTGTGTCTCGATACGAAATGAGACAAAGTGTGTCCCGATGTAGGTCGAGACGACATCGAGCGCTTCTTGGGTATAGCCACTTGCAGATTTTCACCATTTTATCGTCTTTTTCTCAAGCAGAGGAAGTGCATCAGCTGTGCGCATGATGGCAGCTTTGACTGAGTCTATGACACAGAGAAATGGCGGGAGTTTTTCACCACGATTGAGTCATTCTTGGACATAGTGCAGGAGCTGGGTAAACATCTCGTAGGTTGAGACTTTTCATCCTACTTTTGCTTCAAACCAGACTTCTTCGGTTTGGATATCGATGAGATTTTTTTGATAGGTCTTGAGTCAGAGTGCTTTGATATAAGCATCCTTTACATCTTCTTCACTGGTAGCTTGTTGGAGTTTTTCGTAGAGGGACATAATAAAAAATACGCTATAGTTCAGAGTATATGCATTTGATTTATTTTTCTATTTTTTCTCCACCCACATAGCATCCCCGAAACTGAGAAATCGGAAGTTGTGTTCGAGGGCGTATTGGTACGCAGATTGCATATTTTCTAGCTCCATAAACGCAGCGACGAGGACGAGAAGAGACGTTCGTGGTGCATGGAAATTGGTCACGAGAGCATCAACGATTTTGAATTCATATCCTGGCGTGATATAGAGATTCGTATCGCCTGAATAAGACGAGTTTGCTAGGTTTACTATGCTTGCTGGGTTTTTTAGGCTATTGATTCAACTTTCTGAATCATCAATATATCCTTCATTTTTCTTTTTTAATTTTTCTTTTTTAATTGATGAGAGCTTGCCTTGAGCTAATGACTCCATAGCTCTCATGGAAGTTGTGCCGACGGCTATCACTCTTCCCTTTCGATTATTGAGAAGCTCAAGAGTCTCACGTGGGATAGTCACAAACTCGGAATGAATCTGATACTGCGTCACATCATCTTCGTAGATAGGCTTAAATGTTCCTGGACCGATATGGAGCGTGACATGAGCTATCTTCACTCACATGCCCTGGATTTTTTGAAGGAGCTCGGGCGTAAAGTGACGACCTGCTGTCGGTGCGGCGGTAGAACCGAGATGTTCGGCATAGACGGTCTGATAGAGCTCAGAGTTTTCGAGATGTTCGGTGATATACGGAGGGAGAGGGATTTCTCCATATTTTTGAAGGACTTCGAGCCATTCGTGGTGTGGCACGGGAACTTTTACCAGTCGGCCCGCATAGGTCTCCCCTACTATCTCCAGCGTCATTCAGTTTTCGAGAATAATCGTTCGGCCTGTTTTGAGACGCTCTCCAGGGAAACACATGATCTCCCAGATGTCTGGAGAGGTATTTCGGAGAAAGAGACATTCTACAGGCTTAGTTTTGTGTTTTAATTTGTGAGTTTTAAGTTCTGAACCGTCAAAAATTCCATCATTCTTCATTTTTCATTCTTCATTTTTCATTATCAAATGAGTGACTCATTTGATGCGCGCAGGCATGACTCGTGTATCATTGATCACGAGGATATCATCAGGACGAAGAAGTGAGGTGATATCTCGGAAAGTAATTTCAGAGAAGTTTTCTTGAGAATCTGAAACGAGAGTCTGAGAGGAAATACTGTTTGAGCGTCCTGAAGCCTGGCGCACAGCTGCTGAATTGTTGAGCGAGTTTATTTCCTCTCAGCAGTTTTGGATACTTTTGCTGTCAAAAGTATCAAGAGAGCCAACACATCTGCAAACAAGAAGCCTGGAAGCATCTCTCGGTTCGAGCGGATTTTGTGCGATTTTTTCAAGAGGAAGTGAATAGTCGAAGAGTTCTGTTTTCATACGAGTATGCTCGGATAGTCGTGATTTTTTATTCAAAATCAAGGAAATATTGATAGGGGGCAACTATATCTAGAGTCAAAGGATTCAGTTTGCATTGACTCAAAAATATCGATAATTTGTCGAAATCATTTTATGAGCACCTACCAAGCCGGCCCACTTCTTTCCCAGATACAGTATCCACGCGATATGCGTGAGAAATTCAAACTCGAAGATCTCCCTCAGATATCCTCAGAGGTCAGACAGTATATCATCGATGTTATTTCAGAAATCGGTAATAGTCACTTCGGAGCGAGTCTCGGTGTTGTAGAGCTCACGGTCGCTCTTCACTATATTTTTAATACTCCAGAAGACCAACTCATCTGGGACGTCGGTCATCAGGCCTACGGTCACAAGATTCTCACAGGTCGGCGAGAAGTGTTTCATACCAATAGAACGAAGTGAGGTATTTCTGGTTTTCCAAAAAGAAGCGAGAGTGAATATGACACATTTGGTGTTGGGCATTCATCGACATCGATTTCAGCGGCACTCGGTATGGCTATCGCGAGTCAGGCAAAGTGAGAGCACGAGAAACAACATATAGCGGTGATTGGTGACGGGGCCATGACAGCAGGTCTCGCATTTGAGGGTTTACACAATGCTGGTTCACAAAATGCCAATATCCTCGTGATACTCAATGATAACAATATGAGTATCGACCCAAATGTCGGAGCACTGCGTGATTATTTCACAAAAATCACTACCTCGCATACATTCAATTTTGTACGCGATGAAATCCGCGATTTGTTTAGCAAAGTCGGCAAGCTCTGAAATGTGACAAAAGAATTCCTCGAACACACAGAACAAGGCCTGAAGTGAATACTCATGAAAAATAGTAACCTCTTTGAGTCTCTCCATTTTCGCTACTTCTGACCTGTTGATGGTCATGATGTGGTAGGTCTCGCGAAAACTCTCAGAGATTTGAAGGACATACCAGGACCGAAACTCCTGCACGTGCTCACTAAAAAAGGAAAAGGATATAAATATTCAGAAGAAGGTAACGAGACAACTTGGCACGCTCCTGGGATTTTTAACAAAGAAACGGGTGAGATTTTAAAAAGCACTCCAACCACTCCTCAACCACCAAAATATCAGGACGTTTTCGGACATACCATCGTCGAGCTCGCAGAAAAAAATCCAAAAATTATGGGCATCACCCCTGCAATGCCGTCAGGCTCTTCACTCAATATCATGATGAAGGCTATGCCCGAACGAGCTTTTGATGTTGGTATTGCTGAGCAACATGCAGTAACCTTTTCAGCTGGTCTCGCAACGCAAGGGATGATTCCGTTTTGTAATATCTATTCGTCGTTTATGCAGAGGGCCTACGATCAGGTCATCCATGATGTCGCAATACAAAACCTCAATGTGATATTTTGTCTCGACCGAGGAGGCTTTGTCGGAGCGGATGGAGCAACACATCATGGGGTGTATGATCTCGCCTATATGCGCTGTATACCGAATATGATAGTCTCTGCACCCATGAATGAATCAGAACTTCGCAATCTCATGTATACGGCTCAGCAGGATAATATGGGACCTTTTTCTATTCGTTATCCTCGGGGCAATGGTGTCATGGTCGACTGGAGAACACCACTCGAACTCATCGAAGTCGGAACAGGTCGATGTATCACTGAAGGTGAAGATGTAGCGATAATCTCGATTGGTCATCCAGGAAATTTTGTTCAAAAAGCTCTCCCTGAACTCGAGAAAGAAGGCATCAAGCCAGCTCACTATGATATGCGTTTTGTGAAGCCTCTCGATGAGAAACTTCTGCATACAATTTTCCAGAAATTCAAAAAATTCATCACCATCGAAGACGGCTGTATCATGGGTGGTATGGGCTCTACAGTACTCGAATTTATGGCAGATAATAATTATTCGGCACAGGTTATTCGCCTCGGTATTCCCGACAAATACATCCACCATGGAACTCCAGCCGAGCTCTATGCTGAATGCGGGTTTGATACGAATTGAGTTATTGAGAGTGTGAGAAAAATTATTTAAACCAGGCGAAATTTAGAAACGAGAGTTCGAGAGTAAATACTGTCTGAGCGTCATGAATACAGAACAAAGTTGCTGAAGAGCAGAGCGAGATTATTTACTCTCGGCAGTTTTGGGTACTTTTGCTGTCAAAAGTACCAGAACGAATCGGTAGTTGATTATTACCCATTTTTCCTATACTCTCCGCATGTCCTACGCCTCTCCAGTCATCCTCAGTTTCGATAAAGCCAGTTTTGCCTTCAATGATGGCAAAAGAGTGATTCTCAATGAAGCGAGTTTCTCTATTCGTGAAAATACGAAAATCACCATCATGGGTCAAAATGGTGCTGGTAAATCCACGATGTTCAAACTCATCATGGGCGAGCTCAAGCTCCAATCAGGGAAGATGAATCTTGTCCCAGGAAAGACCGTCGCTATCTCACGACAGGTTATCCCTCGTGATCAGATGTATCTCACGGTGAAAGAATATTTCGCCACAGCCTTTAAAAATCCTGATAACAAACTCGAACGCAAAATCACTGATGTCCTCGATGAGGTCAATCTCGTAGCACCGCTCGATAAAACACTCAAACAATTCTCAGGCGGACAACAGGCTCGTCTCCTCCTCGCACACGCCCTCATCCAGGAACCAGATATCCTCCTCCTCGATGAGCCAACGAATAATCTCGATACAGCAGGTATCAGTCATCTCATCAGTTTCATCCTCGGGTATGAAAAAACTGTCGTCGTTATCTCGCATGATGCAGACTTTCTCAATATGTTTACTGATGGCGTCCTCTATCTCAATATCCAACGTCAGACCGTCGAGCAATACTGGGGAAACTATTATGACGTCGTCGATCAGATCGCGGCTCAGATAGAAAAAGAACGCATGCAAAACGCTCGAATGGAAAAAGAAATCCAGGATTCAAAAGACAAAATCAATTTCTTTAGTAACAAAGGAGGTAAGATGCGTAAACTCGCGAGCAAGCTCCGTGAGGACGTCGAAGAAGCAGAAGAAAATAAAGTCGCTGTACGAAAAGACGATAAAACTATTCCAAAATTTACGATAGAATTTCCAAACCTCATCGGACCAATAGTGCAGATAAATAGTCTCAGCCTCATGAGTCCACTCACGCACGATGTCGTCCATGTGCCATTTTCTCTCACCGTCAAAAAACGTCAGCGATATATCCTCAAAGGGCCAAACGGTATCGGTAAATCAACACTCTTGAAGCGTCTCACAAGCGGCCAAGATGAGGATGCAGTTATCACACCAGAAGTCTCTATTGGGTACTATAGCCAGGATTTCGATGCGCTCGATATGAACATGAACGTCTGGGATTCTCTTCACTCTGTCACAACAGAATGCACTGATCAAGACGTGTATAAAGTCGCGGCTCAGTTTCTCCTCATCGGTGACCTCCTAAAAAATCCGATTTATGCTCTCTCAGAAGGTCAAAAAGGTCTCCTCTGCTACGCTCGATTTGTCCTCCAGAAGCCCCACCTCCTCATCCTCGATGAACCAAGTAATCATATCAACTTCCGTCACCTCCCCGTCATCGCTGAAGCACTCAATGACTATGAGGGTGGTATTATTATGGTTAGCCACGATGATGCTTTTGTAGAGAAAATCGACGACCTCGAAGAGATTGATTTGAAGAGACTTTTAGGAATATAAACCAAAAGAATATGGGCAAAATAGGCACTCGCGAAGAATGGAAAAAAATTCTATGAAACCGAACTATGATTGGACGAGACGGTTGTCCATTTTGCGATATTAAAGAAGATACTTCTTGAGTTATCTGGAGAGGCAAGCACTGGTTTATTAAAATCAACGATTACCCCTACACAGGCACTACAGACCATATAATGGCAATTCCTTACCAGCATCATGTTCATGCCAGCGAATTCAGTCCAGAAGTCTGGGCAGAGATGGAGCATGTCCATGCTTGGGTACGAGATTTCTATGGTGACCGTGGATATTTTTCTTTTACTCGCGAAACAGCAAATGATGGCGACAGAGATACCAGAAGTATCGAACACTATCATATGCACTTCTGCGTTGGACGTCTGCAAGGGAAATATCTCAGAAATATGCTTCAAAATCAGGGGTTTCCTGTGGAGCAGGATTTATAATATTTATTTTGAGAATAATTAAAATTTAATTATACTTGAATTCCAAGTACCTTTTTCAATCACTCAATGTATACAAAAATCCAATATGAAAAAGAGCTCACCTATCACTTAAAGTTAATTAAGGAAAAAAGTGAAGAATTAAAAAATATTTTTTTAGATCGTGTAATAGAGTACAAAGAGAAAGCTAAAGAATTTTGAGAAGCAAATGCTGAAGATAAGGAAACCTTAAATAACATCGGATATATACCGATTCTTCCAGAAGACGAATCTTTAACATATAAAAATGCATTGCCAAAACCTTATTTCTTGCATTGTTCAAATGAAAATAAGATTTATTTCTATATTTCTGGGCATCAAATCAGAATCTCTAATATCATTCCTTATACTGACGAACAAGCTAGACAACTTAGATATAATTGATATGAGAAAACTTCTATTAGTTTTGAAAATGGGATTATAATAACTGAAACATTGAGTGAAAGAACTGTTAGTAAAAACAAAAAAACTGGGGTTACTAATATATCAGAGTCCTTACAAGCAGATCAAGATGAAATCATGCGGAGCAGTGAACAAGGAATAACGCTTATTCACTGAGTCGCTGGTAGTGGAAAAACTAATATCCTACTTCATCGCATTGATTATTTAATACACGAGAAAAAAATATCTCCAAATGATATCATGTTATTGTGCTATAATAAACCACTAAAACAATATTTAACACACGCATTGGGAGAGATAGTTTTCGAAAAAATGCCAGTAATTGATAACATCGATCATTGGCTATTTAGCACTATCAAGGATTCGAATTTTGTTTATGATCAAAAACTAAAACAAGGCTACTCTCGAAAGACTGGGTACTCATTTGATTTCAAAATTAAGAAAGAAATCGAAGAAGAGCTTTATAAAATAAATATAGATGATTTAGATGATTTTGTATTGAAAAATAAAGATTTCTTTTCCTTAAACTTAAAACTGATTAAAGTTGAATGAAATAAAATACTTATATGTTTTAATGATTATTGGACGCATCATTTATTCCCTTTTATAAAAGAAAAATATAAGCTGTCTTATTCTAGTGATTGAACTTACAGAGCAAAACTGTCTTGAATATTCATGATATATACAATACAAAAACTATTACTACAAGAATATAAAAGCCCACAAATTTTTTCATTAGGTAATAGTTTTAAACATATATTGATAGATGAATTTCAGGATTTATCTAGTATATATTTACTTCTTGCAAAGCTTTTTGTAACAGAATGAATAACTCTTGCTGGAGATATTACGCAAAGTATTTTTCTTAATCCTTACTCATGAGACATTAGAGAGAAATACAGACCTGATAGAATGTTTAGCCTTAATTTAACACACAGATCAACCGAAGAAAGTATAAAATTTGCAAATGCATTTTTGCAAAAAAATAAAAATTACCTCAAATCAGAACTGTCGACCAAAAAAGGAGAGAAACCATTAATTGCACTGTGCAAAAATAATGGCTCCTTTATTAAATTGCTAGAAAATGCAATGAGAAAATATTCTGACTCTAACTTTGCCATATGTGCACCTAGCAATAAATATCTACAAGCTGCGGGGGAGCTAATTAAAAATAATGAATATTTAGCAGAACACATTGATGTCCATTTAGATAAGGATTGGGATTTTAATAAACGTCTACACGTGGCACCATTTCAATCAATTAAGTGATTAGAGTTTGACTATGTCTTTGTTAAATGAATAGATACTTTTCTCACTTCTGGTTTATTCTGAAACAAAGAAAATCAACTTTATACAGTCTTAACAAGAGCAAGAAAAAGAGTCATTATGCCTATATTTGAAATGAAAACTTTAGAACAAATAAAAGATAAAGTGGGCTCAGAATTGTACGATTTTGTAGAATATCAATAAAATCTGGTAATTAAAAAAATCCTAATAGAATCATCGCTATGAACAAATTCGATATTATGATAGTCACAGTGCCTAATTCGGCACTGTTCCCAGACGGGATTCATCCAGAGGGTTTTATCCCTCATGCTGAGCGAGATATGCGTAGCATTATTCTCTCCAATTTTGGCTATACACGCCGTGGTGATGCTGAGGTAGATTTTACCATGAAACAGCCTATCTCGTATGCTATCATCCGCAATACTGAAGGAAAAATATTTGCCTATCAAAGAGGCCAGAAGCGAACGGAAGCACACGAAACCCGCCTCGCTGGAAAATGGGCGTGTGGTATCGGTGGGCATATCGAAAAAGAAGATGAAACAGGTGATATCCTCGCTGACTCCCTCATCCGTGAACTCGAAGAAGAAATAACACTCCACGGAAAAATCCTCTCCGTTGATCCTATCGGCTACATTAATAGTGAAAAAGATGAGGTCAGCAAAGTCCATATCGGCGTTCTCTACGTCATCACCACAGACTCTCTCACAGCGACAGGCAGCGAAGAAGTCGTGAATGAAGGATTTTATACACCCGAAGAACTCCACGAAATGATGAAAAACCCTGATACTATCTGGGAGGAGTGGACGAAGATAGCTCTGAAAGCGGTTATTGGATAACTTTGAAGAACGGAAAAAGGGTTTTTAGGGGACAAACTGTTTAAGGTCCATGAATACAGAACTGATAGATGATAAAACTGACCGAGTTTTTGTCCCCTAAATGCTTTTGTTACTTTTTGCACAAAAAGTAAAAGAAGGGGAACTCACAGGCCTGGATTTACTCGAAGTGCAGAGTTGCACTTCTCCCCTTCGCGGGAATGACGCAAAGGTATGAATTTGCATTCTCCCGTTTTCTTTTACTATACCTCTATGCTCGAAATCAAGAATTTACATGCATCTGTCGCTGATACTGAGATACTTCACGGTATCGATGTCACTTTCGAGAAAGGAAAAAACACCTGTATTCTCGGGAAAAATGGCTCTGGGAAGTCTTCTCTTGCCAGTATCATCATGGGCAATCCTGCTTATGGAGTCACAGAATGAACTATTACTCTCGATGATGAAAATCTCCTCACTATGGCTCCAGAAGAACGCTCTCTGAAGGGGATTTTTCTCTCATTTCAGAATGTGACAGAAATAAAAGGAATCAAAGTCAGTGAATACCTCAGAACTATCTACAATCTCCACCTCCCCCGTATCGCACCCTGAACAAATGCTCTCTCTCCGATGCTCTTTTCTCGCTTCTTAAAGGCTATTCTCGCGAGTTGTGACATTCCTGAATCATTTATGGAGCGTGATCTGAATGTGTGATTTTCTGGTGGAGAGAAGCGAAAACTCGAAGTACTGCAATTAAAACTCCTCAAACCGACGTATATTATCCTCGATGAGATAGACTCAGGTCTCGATCTCGATGCCTTTAAGCTCGTTGCCAAGATGCTCTCTGAATGTAGTGGGCCAGATACGAGTATCATTATTATCACTCATTACTTTGAGATACTGGAGAGCTTTCAAGTAAACCAGGTCGTTGTTATGGATAAAGGACTTATTGCACGCCGTGGTGGTGTTGAACTCGCAGCAGAAATACGACAAAAATGATTCAAAGAATGAGAATAGTCTAAAAATGGGCTCAAACAGTCCTTCTGTCAAGCGTATAGACCCCTCCAATATTTTGCATCAAGAAAAAATGCATGGTAGGATGTACCTATATGCCATCCAACAATTACTCTGCTGATCGCAATGAACGTGTCATTGCCCGCAAAAACAACGCAAAAAAAGAACTCCTCGGGAAATATAAACTCCCAAAGACTACACGCTATGTTTCCTGTATTGATCTCCATGATAGCAAAACTCGTGATTTTGTGATTCAGGGGCTCGCCGATCTCGGTGTAGCAGTCTTTATCACTGGAAAAACAGCAAGCAAAAGTTCTCTTATTAAGAGCGTATCTGATTTTGATGAAGAATTCCTCGAAGGATGTGATTTTCTCGTTTCTGATAGCCACACAAGTCCAGCTCGCATCACGGCTTGTATCCTCGCTGGTATCATCCCTGTCGTTCCAAAAAACACCCCATTCAAAGGGATGTTTTCACAATTTGACCCTATGAAATTCACAGGAAATAGTTTTGTCTATGAAGGTGGCCAATACCAGATTTTCGCTTCAGTAGTGGCGCTTCTCGAGAATATGAAGTTCCCTGCTGATCGCGAGATTCTCCTCAAAAATGTCGTCAAAACTCTGTAATTAAATATATATTTTATTTTGGCCTCAAACCTTTGCGTTATGAGGCCTTTTTTATATCATGTCGGGCATATGCGTAGTTCTCGATTAATAATTTTTGGCGTTCTCATCCTCGATGTCATCAGTATCGGGATTATGATACCGGCTTTTGATGCCATGCGTACATTTTATAATCTCTCTGATTGGACAGGTACTATACTCGGGCACACGATAACCATGACGCCTGGTACACTGATTAGTCTGGGTATTGCTATCTACTCACTCTGTGCTTTCTTTAGTGCACCAATCCTCGGAAGGCTCTCGGATAAATATGGACGGAAATATCCGCTCATCATCTGTGTCATTGGAACCTGTCTTTCCTATCTCCTCCTCCTCGTCACGCAGAACTATTGGTGGTATATGATTTCTCGTGTCCTCAATGGCCTTACTGGCGGGAATATCAGCATCATCCAAGCAATACTTGCGGATATTTCACCTACTGCTGAAGAACGCAACAAAAACTTTGGTCTTTTGGGTGCTATTTTTGGTATAGGATTCATCATTGGGCCACTTCTTGGGACGGTTTTTATGAAACTCGCAAATATCGAAACTATATTTATCTTCGGAGCTGTTTTTTCTCTCGTAGAAATAATTGCTATTGCTATCCAATACAGAGAAACACACACGCCCGATAAAACAGTGAAGATTTCTCTCAATCTCGCAGTGCCATTTATCCGATATTTTAGCATGAAGCCTATCTCTCGCTATCTCTGGTCATATTTGATTCTCAATACTGGTATATTTCTCTTTCAGGCGGTTATGACGCTCGCTATCAGTCAGTACTTTGGCGTTCCTGGTGAAGATATCGGATATTATCTCGCTATTCAATGAGTTCTTATCGCCTTTAATCAAGGGTATCTCTTCTCCCGTTTCTGGACAAAAAAATTCACACCTTATGCAAGTATTATCGGACTCCATATCATCGGTATGATAGTATTTATGTTGATGGGGACTGTTCAAAATTGGACTTTCTTCGTCATCCTCTGGCTCGGTATATCACCTCTTTCATCACTTATAGGGGCTTTTTATACTACTGAAATTATCGCTCATACTGATAAAAAAGAAGCAGGTGGAGTCAATGGAGTTCTCAGTTCTATCGGATCTATCACGATGATTGTAGGACCAATTATCGGGGGCTTTCTTCTCTCGACGAGTATTAGAACTTTTTGGTGAACCGCCTTTTTTGTATTGATAAGCCTACTCATTATGCTCTCTCAAAGAAAAAAAATATAGCCTATGCGTCTCTGGAAGAAAAAAATACCCAACGAAAAAGATCCTCTCTGGAAAATATCGCCACGAGTCATAGATAGAAGTACCATCACATACACAAAAGTTCGAAAGAATACCACACCGACGATAGACCATATCCGTGCTGCTCTGGCCTGGATAAAGAATTATTTGCGGACAGTGGGCTGGATTTTTATCGGTGGACTTTTGGTGGTTTTTATAGTTGTGATGAACACGACGCCTATGTTTTCTCTGAAGCCAGATCGTATCGAGCTTGAGCTCAATCCAGAGCCAGTTTTTGATAGAGTCGGCATCAGCTCAATACTTCGAGACTTCGCTGGGAGAAACATCCTCACGCTGTCAACAAAGGAAATATTTAAAAACCTCTCCCAGAGTATCCGACATATCCAGTCCGTCGAAAAGACGCTCCTCTTCCCTGATGGCATCCGTATAAAAGTTTCTTCTTTTCCTCCTCTCTATAGAGCCTACATTGGTGAAGAGATATTTCTCCTGACAGAAAATGGCCAACTCATCACCGATATACCAGCCGTAGAAGTCCAGGGCCTCAATATACACACACTCGCCCAAGATCCGCAACTTCAACGAAATACCCCTATACATCAAGACGATATGTATCTCCTAGGACTCATACTCTCTACTTGGAAAAGAGAAATGCCAGACAGGCCTATCGGACAGATAGATTTCTACGACCAAGAAAAAGAAGTCCATCTCACGAGTCAAAATACTCGTTTTATCCTCACTCTCTATGATGGTAGTGTGCAAATATCTACTCTCGCTCAACTCATCAAACGAGAACTCATCAACGTCTCCCGACAATACTATATCGATTTACGTATACCTGGTAGACTCTATTCGTGCGATCGCGATAAAACTGAATGTGCTCAGAATATCGTGAATATCTACCAATAATTACACGCCACGAAATATCTGAAATATGCCAACAAAGATATCATCCAGTTGGTTTGTTTTGAGGACTATTTTGGTGACGTCCCAAAATGTCTTTGGGATAGTGCTTTTCTCATAAGAAGTACCGAGAAACAAATCACCGAAAACATACTGCTGGAGAAAATCGTATTTTTCCTTTAACGCTGGCTCAGACTGAGCTCTTCGCTGAAAATCTTTGTTATGAAAAACATAAAATGCAAAAGCTTCTGCGAAATCTTCGTATTGGTTGGTAGCGGCATATCCAGATATAAATGATGATCCTGACATATCCGAACGCATCACAGTAGGCTCCGTCCATGATATATCATAAAAAAGAGATGATGGGTCGCTATGACCACTCCTGCTTTTGAGGAAGTAAATATCAATCATGTGCCCGAACTCATGGACTAATACTTTTGATGCTTCGGTGATGGATGTCATCGTCGCAGAGAGGGTAACTGTTTCATTGTACACCTGGCCTCTTGGGCTCACTCTCTTTGTATCAATAATAACAGGAAAATCCCAGAGTGTGTCACGGAAATAGGGTCACTCCGTGACAGTATGAATCATACTGGTATAGCCCGCTGGCGCTGCAGTATTTTTGGGGTTTATCTGTATAAGAACTGGGGAGGTGAAAACTGCTGGCTCCCCTGGAGCTGGTGTCTCTTCTGGAACAGGATTATTTTGGACTACTGAGGTCTGAGTCTCCGTTATTTGCCGTATTGTTTCGATTTTTTTAACCGTTTCTTCGGCTTTCTGGGTCGACATAGTTTTGAGCGCATTCTGGATTATGTCGCGATTATCTGAGAAATATTTGAGGACATTTTTCTCTTTTTGACCATTTGTTGTCGAAGAAAAATAGGAAATACCTTTCTCATCTGGAGCCAAAGAATAGGTACTTTTTGGAGCAAGAGATTCAAATTTTTCTTCGGTCGGATTGAAGAATCTGGGTGTCCCTGCCGTTATTGTCTGGATGATAATCAGGACGACAAGCGTCATCAAAAAAAATAAAACAAAAATAACAGGATATGATGTTTTATTTAAATACTTCATAGGTGAGATTTATAAGTCCTGTGATGATGATACTCGCGGCGAGCATGACAAAAAAACCAATGAGAACAGAACCAACTTTCGATTTATACTGTTCTTTGGCCTCTGCACTCAGTGGCAAGACTAGTATCAAGCCTATCCATACGATGATACCAATGGCCAATATACTCGCTATGATCTGTATACGATTAATCATCAATGCTGTGAAAGTACGAAAATCAGAACCTGATTCCGTAACGGCATAGTTTGGATCAGCTGTTGGGTCAATTCCAGAGTTTGGATTACAATTTTTGAAATCAGAACGTATATCGCCTGCACTAAATGAACACTCGGCAGTAGCAATATGAAAGGTGCCGAAGCCCAGAAACACAAAAAGTATGAGAGAGAGTACGTATTTCATATTTATATGCGGATATTAACGATAAATTGGACTATAAACAATGCGAAAGGTATCAGTGCAAGGCCTACAACAACATATAAGAGGGATTTGAGAGAGCTAGTAATCTCTTCGGTGCTTCCTGGTGCCCAGAGGAGCTTGGCACCTATGTAAATAATATAGGCAACAGCTATGATTCCTATGAAGGCAAAAAGCCAGAATTTTATTTCTTGGGCTATGCTTACATAGTTGATATTAGTGGTATCAACTGTGACATTTGGTATCACTTCTTTGGGCCCTTCGACGAGTGCTCATTGCAAGTCACTTGCTGCATAGACGGCAGTAAACAAAAAAACAGAGATGGCGAGGAGTATCGTTTTCATAGAATTAGAATTGGAGACTATTAGGAATCACATCTATAAGGGCTATCATCCCCCAGGCTGCAACACTCAAAATGACACCTATCAGGATAGCTATGATGTATTTTTTGGCTGACTCCGTCTTTTCTTCATCTCCATGAGACATAATATACATGATTCCTACGAGACATATACCGAGAACAGCCGCTATGGCTGTGATATCTTGGAGCATAGTTACCGCAAATTCTAGAAAATTCGTCACACTATCATCGTCACTCCCAATACTCGGACCTGGTAAACCAGTATCCGCTTCCAGAGCAGCTCACCAAACAGTTGTTGCCAAAAAGGCTACAATTATACTCCCAATATATTTCATAATGTCATAATTATAACGTAAGCGAGGAGTCCTATGAGCAATCCTATGACTGCATCTTTGAGGATTCCTTTTCATTTTTCAGTTTGTTCAGAGCTCGCTCCTCCGAGAACCATATGAAAACCTCCGAGAACAACCATAACAGTTGCTCCTATGGCCATCAGTGTGGTCAAAAGCGGTATCATAGCAATGATATAATCGGAGATATTTTCGATACCATTATCAGTGGTGAGGCGACTCGGCGTCGGAAATATCTCAGAAAGTTCCATAGTATATGATGTCGTACCAAGCAAGGAATTTGAAATAGCAAAAATACTACTATAAAGCGCATACGTGAGGTATCAGGCAAGGTATTTGGTCTTCATATGTGTAATATTGCCACATTATCCTTCCAAATGCAAAAAAAATTGCAAAAAAAACACTTTTTGATACACTCCGGTGGTCCTAAGAAAAATTATGCAAATTATTACTCTCACTTCAGCAGTTATTTTGATAGTTCTCATCCTCCTCCAGGTACGCGACGGTGGGCTCAATGTAGCGGTATCTAGCACACTCCAAGCCCCTATCGAACGTCGTGGCCCAGCCAAGACTCTTCATATTGGCACAATTCTTACTTCACTTGTATTCATTGGTAGTTGCCTCGTGACATTCTTTTCATAAAAATAACATACCCTCGTATGAGTATTTATTCTGAGATAAAAAAATACTTGCTCTATTTAGTGGGTGCCTTTTGTGTGCTCATAATAGCACACATTGGCGTCCTGTATCTCTACCATGACGCAAAACATTATCCTCTTCCTGGTGGCACCCTTAATATATGAATCGTGGGGAAAATGCCTACGCTCGATCTCACTCTCGTCGATACAAAAATAGAGAATAATTCGAACGATACAGTCCTCAAGTTCTTGTTTCGTGGACTTTTACACTATTCTATCGATGATAAAAAACTCGTGGGAGATATCGCAAGTTGTGGTATTGATGGCTTCCCGACAGTACGCTGTACACTGAACAAAAATATCCTCTGGAATGATTGATCGCCACTGACTATCGAGGATATCATTGCAACATATGATTACTTCCGTGAAAACGCCAAAAATGATGGAACGAAAGCACGTCTTTCGGTTGTTTCTGCTACCGAAGATAAAGGAGATATCGTCTTCCAATTCAAAACACGAGATGCTACTACTATGGATGTCCTCATGCTCCCTATTCTCAGAAAAAGTGATATAGGAGAAACCAAAAATATCAAGGATTATTCTTTTAGTGGTCCCTACACCTATTACAGCTCAGAAGAAGAAAAAGAATCCCTCCTGTTTCGAAGAAATAGATACTATTCGTCCGAATGACTCATTCAATACTTTGACCAAATACGTTTTGCCTTTGGAGAAACTCTTGCTCTTGTTCAGAAACATATCGATGCCGATATTATTTTGAGCGACAAAGCGCTTGAGAAAAAGTGATTTGAGGTCAATAAGTATACACGTCCAGTATTTTATGGAGCATTTTTGAATGCAGTATCTCTGCCAAAAACCCTCCGTCATGCACTCTTAGTAGATATCTTGAGCCCTCTCGATAAACAAAGTACTGATTTTGCCTCCCAAGAGAATATATTTTTCTGAGAAGTCCCAAATACAATAAAAGTTGGTGGTGAGAGTATATTTTTCCAAACAGTCTTTTCTCTGTGATACAGTTTCGGTGGTACAACACCTCCGCCAGAGCCCGAATCAACCGTAGAGCCAGTTCTCGTCAAGAAACTTCAATTCATCAATCGTCCTGGTAACATGACTCCTCTCTTTATGACTGAATCAGAGATGGAAATCACTGGTAAAACCCCAGACGGAACTACGCGTGTTACAGTCAATAATTATGCATTAAAAGGATTCAATCCTCGAACAAAACAATTCTCTTATCGTGTAAAAAAAGAATTCGGTAATCTCATCCTCGGTGAGAACGTATATC
>JACCDG010170985.1_pt1 | contig 58967 bp, 49 predicted proteins | sample 7442471 | NCBI WGS metagenome assembly JACCDG01 (sample SAMN15323444, study PRJNA562643) | freshwater metagenome | isolation source: river surface water | place: USA:Blue River Watershed | collected 2017-08-17 | reverse complement strand
TTGTGGAGGGGGACTTGAACAATAAATGTTGAGATCCATATGAGAGCTAAAAGTACAACTGAAAACAAAAATAGAGGGCTCGCCTTCAAAGACGCCGAAAATCCGAGCAAACTGATCGCCGTCAAAAACTCTGCGATCATGACCGGAGCCACGACGGAGCCTGTTCGAGTGGCGTGCGAGGATTCAAATGACGGGAATGAACACTTCTCGACTCGATCAAAGAGTGGATAGTGGACGATTTGGACAAACCAAATGAGACCACACATAAAGAGCGTCGAAAATAAGTGAATTTTCCAGAGTAAATCCAAATTCGTCATGGAGCGGCCTTTTTGGTTTTGTATTCGGCAAAGGCTTCGAGAGCTCGATCTCGTCCTTCTTGTAGTTGAATCACGGGCTGCGGGGGATAATCAAACGAGTGAACTTGATTCCATGGACTGTGGATGAAGCGGGGAGAAAGTTCCTTGAGTTCGGGAACCCAAGTTTTGACGTAAGCTCCTTCGGGATCAAACTTTTCGCCCTGAAGGACGGGATTAAAAATTCTAAAATAAGGAGCGGCATCAGCGCCACAACCACCGGCCCACTGCCAACCGAGTGTATTGCTGGCAAGGTCGGCATCAACGAGTGTGTCCCAAAACCAATGGGCCCCTTCTTTCCAAGAAATCAGCAAATGCTTGGTCAAAAACGATGCCACGATCATACGCACTCGGTTATGCATCCAGCCAGTTTTCCAAAGCTGCCGCATTCCAGCATCCACAATCGGAACACCCGTTTGACCTCGCTGCCAAGCACGCAAGAATTTGGGTTGTGCCTTCCATGGAAAATTTTGGAACTCAGAACGTAAGGGCTTGTGAGGTGTGTGAGGAAAGTGAAAGAGCACATGATGCGCAAACTCCCTCCAGCCAATCTCTTTGAGAAACACTTGAGCAGAGCGGCGACCCGCAGCGGTAGGATTGTCTTTCATCCATTTTTTTGTTTCAGACCAAATCTGTCTTGGACTTATCGATCCAAAATGAAGAGCCGGCGAAATCCGTGATGTGCCAGGTGTCGAGGGGATGTCTCTGTTGATTTCGTATTGAGAGGCAAAAGATTTTAAAAACGACTTGAGAGATTGCCGAGCTTCGCGCTCACCAAATTTCCAGTCAGACTCGATCTCCTTATCCCAGCGAGGCTGAGTGGGAAGCAGCTGAAAGCTTGAGAGAGAATCTGATGAAGGCCAGGTAATAGGATGACTCCAATCGCGGGGCTCTTTTAAAGGCTCGGGATGTTCAAGCTGGAGGCAGGCCTTCCAGTAAGGTGTAAAAACTTGATAGGGATTTTTCTGTCCCGTGGAAACCTCCCAAGGTTCGTGCAACAAAGAGGCGTTAAATGATCGAACGTCGATTCCCAAACTCTTGAGACTTTGTTTGATTTTTTCATCACGAGATTTTGTTGAGGGCTCATAGAGACGATTCCAAAAAACAAATTTTGCTCCCGTCGCTTTGATCAGGGACTCGAGAGTTTCTTGGCTTGCCCCCTTGCGAAGAATGAGCCGCGAACCTTTTTCTTTGAGCGAAGCAGAAAGATCTGAGAGCTCGTGGTGCAACCAAACACGACTTGCTGCACCCGGTTGCCAAGGAGCCTCTTCTTCTGGAGCCCAGATAAAAACGGGGATGATATTTAGTTTTAACTGAATAGCTTCCGAGAGCGCGGGGTTGTCGGCCAGACGAAGATCCCTGCGAAGCCAAATCAGTGCTGTCGCGCCGGGCTCAGTCATGGCGTCCTAAGAGATGCTCGAGTGCTGAGGCGAGCTCAGGTCTTGAGAACGAAAATGAAGTTTGATTCAAAGCGCTCGGCTCACATCGAGTGCTTGCAAGCAATAGAGCGTCTGCCATTTCACCGGTCAGAGTTCTGAGAACAAATGCGGGTACTTTGGGCCCAAGGGGGCGGTGGAGTGCTGTCGCGAGGACTTTTGAAAATTCGAGATTGGTGAGAGCTTGAGGAGTGGTGGCATTGACGGCTCCTGAGAGCTCTGTCTTTGCAATGCAGTGAAGGAAAACATAGAGCAGGTCGTCCAGACTGATCCAACTCATATATTGGTCACCCGTGCCAAGGGGGCCACCGATACCGAGCTTAAAGGGAGTAAGCATTTTTTGAAGAGCTCCACCAGCGGGTGTGAGCACGATTCCGATGCGAGGGGTAACAACTCTGATTCCGGAATCCCGAGCGATCTTTGTGGCGTTCTCCCAGTCTTGGCAGAGCTGTCCCAAAAATTCCTGAGAAGCAGGCTCTGATTCTTTGAGAAGCTCTTGGTTTCGGTTTCCGTAATACCCTATGGCAGAAGCCGATACAAAAACGTGTGGCTTTTTTTGCAGGCCAGAAATTTTTTGCGCTAAAAGAGAAGTGGTTTGTAGCCGCGAAGATCTCAGTGCGTCTTTGACTTTGTCAGTCCATCGTCCTGCGGCGATGTTTTCTCCAGACAAGTTAATGACTGCGTCCAACCCCTCGAGGCTTTGAGCGTTGAGATCGTTTCGTTCGGGGGCCCAGAATATTTCGAATTTTGATTTGGGGGCTCTCCGCACAAGGCGATAAATCTCGTGACCCCCTGTTTCTAAAAATGCGCACAAGGCTTGACCGACAAGGCCCGAAGCGCCGGAAACTAAAATTTTCTGAGGACCGAGCCCTGAAAGAGAATGTTGTCGGAGATCCTCTGCAAGCGTGGCGTGGCGGTAATCAAAAAGTCTCTCTAGTTGAGACTCTGTATAACATTGGCCGACGAGGCCTCCGAGGGGGAGTTCGTATTCGATATGATCGATGAGCTTGGACTCCGTTTTTGAAATGGACTCAAATCGATGTTGATGCTTCCAGGATTTAAAGGGCCCATGAATTTGTACATCTGTGAAAGTTTTGTTGAGAGAATAGTCCTCATGTCGAGCAAGCCAACGCGTTTTGAGTGGGCCCATTGCAACGGAGAACTCGACTTCATCACCATTTTGGATACTGCCTTGTTTGCGGAGAACTTGGATTTCTTGCCAAGGAGGAGTGAGGCGGTCAAAAGCTCCTTGTCTTGAGTGCCATGCAAAAACCTCTTCGAGAGGGCGATTCAAAACCAATTCGCGGTGAAACTCACGGGTGGCCATATCTGACAGGAGTCTAACTTGCCCATCGCTGACGAATAAAGCCCTAGAACGAGCCATTTTTGTGGGCTAGGGTTTGCCCATGAAGATTCTTGTTACCGGAGGAGCCGGTTTTATTGGTTCTCATCTTGTGGATGCGTATCTCGCGCGAGGCGACGAGGTCGTTGTCGTTGACGACTTGAGCTCGGGGAGTCGAGAGAATCTCCCCGAAGAGCATCCGCGGCTAAAATTTATCCAGATGCCCATCCAACTAAAGGAGCTCAGAAAGATTTTTGAAAGAGAGCGGCCGGACATCGTCAACCATCATGCCGCGCAAAAAAGCGTGCGCGACTCAGTCGCCGATCCGCTGAAGGATGCTGATATTAACATTATGGGACTTTTGAGTGTGTTGGAAAGCATGCGGGCTGTGGGGTGCAAAAAGATTATTTTTGCCAGCTCCGGAGGCGTTGTCTATGGAGAGCAAGAAAAATTCCCTGCTGACGAAAACCATTCCAAGAACCCCTCGTCTCCTTATGGGGTTTCGAAACTTTCTTCGGAATACTATCTGAGTTTTTATGCGATGGAGCACGGCTTTGATTGCGTGGCACTCCGGTACGCCAATGTTTATGGTCCGCGCCAAGATCCTTTTGGTGAAGCAGGTGTGGTCGCGATTTTTTGTCAGAATTTGTTGATGAACAAAGAATGTTTGATTTACGGAAGCGGAGAGCAGACTCGGGACTTCGTGTATGTCGGCGATATCGTTTCTGCGAACCTGGCGGCGGAGAAATGCTTGGGCGGAGGACTCAGGCCGCTCAATGTCGGTACGGGCAAAGAAGTTTCAGTGAACACCTTGTTTGGAGAGATTTGTAAAGTTGTCGGAACAAAAGCTGTGGCCACCTACAAACCCAAAAAGCCGGGCGAACAATTGCGATCTGTATTGGATACGAGCCTGATCACCAAGCTCACGGGCTGGAGAGTTAATACTGGTTTGTCTGATGGGCTAAAGGCGACGGCGGAGTGGATTGGGACGATTCTGAATTCCAATCCTGTGGCAATTTTCGCAAGACGTCATTGATCAACAAAATCTTGAAGGGTCAAAAGGTGCTCATGGGGGACAAAAAAGAAATTGTTTACATATTCGGTGCTGTAAAAATTCTTCTCCTTCTTTTTGAGTCGATCATTGCTTTGAAGGGCTGGCACTTCTTGAGCTTTTACGAGAACAAGCTTCTTTCCTGCGGGGTCAGCTCTAAACACAGAATAGTCTTGTGATGTCATTAGACTAAATAGATTTGAAATATCAGCTCCGTGGCGAGCTTCGGATTCAATCAGTAGTATGGGGCGGCACGTTCTTATAGTCTCTTGTGCTCCACTCACAACAGCCTCTTCAGCCCCCTCAACATCAATCTTAACAAATGAAACCCCGCCTCGGGGAATTCGCTTATCGAAAAACGAGTCCAGAGTCGTTGCGCGCACAGACAAAACTGATTCTGATTCAAGCACCACCGATGAAAAAACATTTGCTTTTGAAGTGGTAGCCATCCCAGTGTTTGGCTTGCCCTCCATTACCGGGATTCTAAGCTCCAAACTCTTCTCTGAATTTGAAACAGCCAAGTTCAGTACCTCCACATTTTTGGGGAGAACTTCAATCAAATACTGGGCGAGGTTTGGATTGGCTTCGAAGCAGAAGACCTGAGGGCAGATTCGAGCAAAAGCACTTGAATAAAATCCGATGTGCCCACCAATGTCGACAGCCGCGGCAGCATTGCCCAATCGTTTAATGAGATGAACGGCCAATTGTCGCTCGGGCTCAAGCGGTCTTATTTCCCAAAGGACTTGTCGCAAGCCGTGAACAATCATGGGGCTGCCAAAAAATTTTCCATATCGGCCCAAGAATCCACTCATGTTTCACGTATACTCATCGGCCGAGACTCGAGTAAAGAAATTGCCGGCCATATTGAGCGTGTTATTTTTTCCAATTGTATCCAAGACTCAATAGGGTTCCCCACTCAAAAGTGTTACGGCCGCCATAATTTTCCTTATTGATAACCCGGATTATGGATCCCCGGAGATTTAACCTCCAGTCCGGGGCAAGGGGTATCTCAACACCGGGAGTTGTACCGTACCTTTTCTCGGATTCTTCGTAATGAGGGCGATAGAGGTAGATCCCCCCAAAATCGATTTGGCCTCTGCGGTTTCTTTCTTCCCAGAAAATTCTCAACGACCCTTCAGCTGCCCAGAGGCTCTTCATCCAATCAACATAGACTCCCTGCGCATCATTCCCGATGGGATGCCCCATTAAGCTTCCTTCGTTCGAAAGCGCAGAGAGCCAAACATCGTGAAAATAGAGCTTGTTACCTGTTTTGACATATTCGACTCGAATTTTTTGCGCTCGCACTGACTGGTCTGTTCGAAGATAGAATCCATAAAGGTAAGACAATTGTCTTCGAAAGAGAAAATATAAACCCCCACAACAGTCTTCCAGGTGGTTCTCACCATAAACCGAAAGAGGTGTTTTTAGTTCAGGGAACTTGATTCTAAAGTCGATTTGAGCGGCACGGTTTGTAACGTTGCTCGAACTCTTCGGTCCTTCACCGTAGTCCTTTCTCACGCCAAAGATTTCTAAGAGAACTTCATCCCAGGCTCCACCACGTACTTGTTTGCCGCCAAACTGGTAGTGTGCTGCCACATTCACTTCTGTTCTCATGTTGGGCTTCACTCCTAAGCGCCAACCGACAAACTGGTCGTGTTGAGGGAGGCGATCAGCATTCATTCTGGAATAAAAAATCTCTGCCCGCACCAGACCCAGATAATCCAAAATCCATGGGAGCCGTACGGGAAGACTAGTGATTTGGATTGAGTCGAGGGGTGTGGAATTGTCTGAAAGCAGTAGAGGCCCCACAAATGACTGGCCCCAATTCATTGGTTTTCTCCCAATTGAGATCACTGAATTTACAAATTTAAATTCCGCATATGCCTCTGCAAGATGATACCACGCGCGAGAGTTATCCTCGATTGTAGTGCCCCCTATCAATGTAGTTCGTAGAGCAAGCCAACTTGTGGGCGATAACCCCACTTCACTTCGAACGAAAGACGAACTGCCGTGAGGAATGTCGAGTCCCTGGGACTCCGTTTGGAGTGATCGCAATAAAACAGGTGTGTTTTCTGAACCCATCGCTGGGACACGGACGGGTGTTTCAGCGATGTGAGCATGATTCCAGTCAAGCCTCATTTGAGCGCGTTTTCGCAACTCGAAGGTTTCAAAGGCGGTTGGAGAAAAGCCCAAAAAGACGTCGGCACTTTTATCTTGGGTCAAAGAGAGATCTTCAAGCAAAAGCCTATGCTGCCGACTGCTTGCTGGAATAAGGGACTGCCCCATGAGGCAAGGACTTACAAGTGCGATGAACGAGAAGATGAAGAGGGCCCGCGTCATGCAACTCGATTCTCGGTCTGTGCCCCTCTCGACTCATCACCCAAAAGGGCCTTTTCGAAAGCAGACAGAGTAAGGTTAGCGGTCTTATTCCAAGAATAATCGGCTGCCCTTCGAATACCAGCTTCAACAAGCAATTGAGAGGTTGTTGGATCAAAAAGAATTTTCTCCATAGCTGCGACAAGCTCACTCTCATTCTTTGGGTCATTCAAAAGAATGGCGGCGTCTTGACCAATCTCAATCAAGCTAGAATTTCGCGAAGTAATCACGGGACAGCCAGACGCCATCGCTTCAAGAACTGGAATTCCAAAACCTTCATAGTGAGAAGGATAAACAAATAAAGAGGCCTCAGAATAAAAACTCGGAAGGTCTGAGTCCGCCACGTAGCCAAAAAACTTTATCCGATCCTTTGAAGGGCTTTCGTTGAGCGCTTCTTGAATCTCAGTGTTTCCCCAACCCTTCCCTCCAACAATCCAAAGTTCATAAGGAGCCGGGATTTTTGAGAACGCCCTAATCAGAGTCGAAGCGTTTTTTCGCGGCTCTAATGTTCCAACAAATAGTACGGCCGGTTTACGAGAGACCCCCCCTCTAAATCTAAACCTTGCATTTGCTGCTAAGGGAGTAACGGTGATTTTGCTTTCTGGTACCGCAAGAGTTTTCTGAAGGTCGATTTTCGTCGATTGGGAAATCGCCACTACTTGATCCGCCCGTCTGACAACTAAGGGAAGAAGGGTTTTGTAGTAAAAAACCTTAGAAGAATTGTGATATTCAGGATGAGAATAAAAAGTCATGTCCAGAACAGATACGACGGACTTGCATGTTAAAAAAAGGACTGGCGATATAAAGACGGGTGAAAAGAGCAGATCAATCTTTAGTCGCATGAGGTGAAATGGAAACACGACCTGTTCCCAAATCATTCGAAGGTATTTGCTTTTATTCCACCACGACACAAGAACGATCTCTATGTTTGGCGCAAGGTTGCAATAATCGGCTAGATTTTGGTGATCAACAAAAATGAAGTAGCGACTCTTCTGATCCATTTTCACCAGATGTGTTACTAGGTTGAAAGTGTATTGCCCCGATCCCACCTTCGCCTTTCCCGTTGCGAGTGTGTTAACGGCGATTTTAGTGGCCGAATTCAATGGCATCATTTTTGACCCGCTATAACTTGCGACACCATTGAAGTTTCTGAAGTACTTTTGCACCAAGATCTAACAAAAACCGAATCGTCGAAGGATCCAGTTTTCTGAAAAAACTCCCAAGCATCCTCTGCTAGTCGCTGGAACTGTGTTTCAAATTCTGTCATTGAAAAGCGAGCCGCATTCTTTCGAATTTTGTCCGTCGAATAATTTTCTGGCTTCCATTCTCGCAGGGCGGTCGCCAGTGACTCAACGCTACTTTCCTTAAAAAAAGCTCCTGACACGTCAGCCAGAATAGTCTCTAAGGCTCCCCCTCTTCCAAGAGCTAAGACTGGGATGCCGAGTGCTTGAGCTTCTAGTGGAACAATACCAAAATCCTCATCGGGGGTAAAAATCATGCCCCGAGCGTTTTGGATGATGGGAATCATGGAGGAATCCGAAAGAGATCCGAGAAACTCAATACTTGGGCCTGCCATATTTTTGAGCTCTTCTAACTCAGGACCGGAACCTACAACTTTAAGAGGGACTCCTAACAAAGTGCAGGCTCTCACGGCCAAATCCACTCTCTTCTGAGATACAAGACGAGAGACCACTACAAAATAGTCGCCTGTGCGGCGTTCGGGTGGGGGAATGTCCAAAAACTTCTGATCAACCCCGGGATAAATTACTATTGATGGGCGCCGATAGGCCCTCCAAATGCGCCGAGCAACCGTCTTTGAAATGGCTACGAACAAATCGACTCGTGCGGAAGAAATGAAGTCCCACTCTCTAAGTCGCTGAAAGACTCGTTCGACATACCACTTCTTCAGTCCACGAATTGCATTTTGCTCAAAATAGTCATGAGAAAACTCCCACAAGTAGCGAGCGGGAGTATAGGACAGGTTGATGTGAAGTTGCGACGCAGCAGTTAAGACGCCTTTTGCGACGCAATGACTGCTCGAGATTACAAGTGCAGCCTTAGAAACATCCATGCGCTCCACTAAGCGTGGGTAGAAACTTAAAAGGTAGCGATGAAATCGAAACGCGAACGGAACTGATTGCAAAGCCGACAATCGAAGTTTTGGCTTAAGGGTGTGGGTCAGCTGAGATTTTGGGTTGGCAAGCAACATATGAATTTCAACCGGGGAAAAGACTTTATCGAGTGATTCTAGGACCCGTTCGGCACCCCCAAACGCATCAATCCAGTCATGGGTTAAAACGACATTCTTTTGAGAGAGGCGTGACATATCTGTAGCATTCTGTTTACTGAATTCTGACCTGGAAGCTAACTTGTAAATGGCAGTTTTGAGGCAGAGCTTGGGCTGACGAGGCTCTTTAACCAAAGGACCGTTTACTGATGGTAAACATTTAATTAGGTTGAACTTTTCGAAAACTCGAAGATGATAGGGGAGAGCTTGTATGGCGACAGAAGCAAAAACAGCGGCAAGGAGTATGGCAGAGCAAGTGAATTATTATGACGCTGCTTTCGTGTCTAATCCTGCAAACTTCGACTATTCGGGCAAGCGTGTTTTTGACCTTTGCTTCTCCTCCTTACTTTTAATTGTTGCTGTGCCAGTTTTTTTGATCTGTGCAGCCGCTATTCTATTGGGGACTGGTGGGCCCGTATTTCTTTCACAGGAGCGCATGGGACGAGGTGGCCGCAGGTTTAAAATGTATAAGTTTAGGACAATGGTAAGAAACGCGCATTTAATGAGAGATCAGTTTTTGCACCTCAATGTAATGTCAGGCCCCTTTTTTAAGGCAGTTAATGACCCCCGAGTGACTCCAGTGGGAAGAGTTCTGCGTAGGTTTAGTTTGGATGAACTCCCCCAGCTCATCAATGTTCTCAAGGGAGACATGTCGATTGTGGGTCCGCGGCCTATGTTGCCAGAAGAGGTTCGCGCGTTACAATGCAAGGACGTTTTAGTGGTGAGACCGGGTCTGACCGGTCTTTGGCAGGTGTCTGGAAGAAGCCTTATTACCGACTTCAATCATAAGCTAGCCTTGGACCGTAAATACATTGAGCTTTCAAATTTTAAGCAAGATCTTTGGATACTTCTGAAGACGTTTCGAGCTGTCTTTAGAGCAACCGGCGCATTTTAAACGGTGCTTGTATAATCATCGATTCCATTAAACCATTAGGCATGTTAGGTGGAGGTCACTTTGTGGACAGATGTTTTTTTACATTAATAGGGTCATTGTTACTTTCCTGTGAGTTGTCATCAAGTCTTATGGCACAAGCGAAGGGCGATCCTAGACGCATGCCGGAGAGTACGCAGCCGACACAGGTCATGCCTTCGGTGGATAGCCAGATTAATGTTCGACCGCCTTCAGGAGTGGAAGCAGATAAGGGATATTTTGATCGCGGAAAATCGGAAAGTCAGGACCTTTTAGGTGGAAAGGCGGTTCATTCGGGGAGCGACTTGAGTGCTCAAGAAGGTGTCGGTGCAGGAGTGTATTTAAATCCCGAGACCTATATTCTAAATTCTGGAGATGTGATTCAGGCGATGCTTTTGGGGGATGTTGTCGATCAATTCACAGGAGTAGTGACCGCTGAAGGAGCTTTGGTCATTCCACGAGTAGGAGTTTTTCAGGCCTCTAATCGCTCACTGGCTCAGTTGAAGACAGAGATCGTGGCTCGGCTGCAAAAGTTATTCAAGAATTTGTCCTATTCCGTGACTTTAGTAAGGCCGAGAACTTTTAAGCTCTTTGTGTTAGGTGAGGTGGTGAATCCTCAGTTGGTCTCTGTCACTCCTTTAACGCCATTGTCTGATATTGTTCAAATGGCCGGAGGTCTCAAGCCAGATGCGTCGCGCCAGCGAGTGCGAATTAAGCGTGGTGAGAAGTCAATTGAATGCGATCTTCAGAAGTTTTTTAGAGATGGTGATTTAAGCCAGAATCCCACTGCACTCGAAGGAGATACAGTTATTGTCCCTCTGAGAGGAGAGGCTGTTTATATTGGGGGTGGTGTTGAATACCCGGGAACGTACGAAATTAGAGATGGGTTGAGAACATTGTATGATCTGGTCCAGGCGGCACGACCTATGAAGACTCGAATTTCGTCGAGTATGGCGGTCATTCTTCAAAGAAAAGATGAAGAAGGGCAAGAGTTGATCTCCGAAATTCGGCTCACAGATCTTGAGAAGCGAGGAGGCGAAATTCTGTTGCAATCCAGTGACATCGTTCGATTTCCATTTGTGAGCCGAGGCCTGGCTCCTACCGAATCTGACAAAGTGTATGTTTCGGGCGAAGTTCGCCTTCCTGGAGGCTACGCATACAGCGGGCATTTGACAGTTCAGGATTATATTGGAGCGTCCGGCGGGCTCACTAATCGTGCAAATTTTGCACGCGCTCAAATTGTCAAAAAGAACGGGGTTTCATATTCATTGAATGAGCAAATTCGACTTGAGCCAGGAGACACGCTTTATGTCCCTGAAGTGACATTTAAGTTCTGGCAAGATCATGTTTCGATAATTGGGACTCTACTTGCGATATTTGCAACGACCATATCGATAACTCAGTTGAGTAAATAAATTGTGAGAAAAAATAATATGAACCTTGTAAGACTGCTCTTACTTCTTTTGATTCCCCTAAATGTCTGGAGCCGGGACTTGCCAGATTCATTGGGGCTGGGAGTTGGGGCAAGCTTCTTGGATGCAAGAAAGCCCATAAGCCGCGCTGATTACTATTTTCATTTTTCATTTGGTATGGGGTTGAGTTCGAATTTAGAGCTCGTAACCTCGTTTGAGTTTGGTCTTCCAGAGGCTGGAGCACTTGATAATAAAAACAAAAGACTGTTTTTGGGAAATATTACGGAAGAGGCACGATTGAGCATTGGATTCTTTGAGGATCAGGCGCGTGTGGGCGCCTTTTTTGGCGGAGGGGGGTTTATGACCCGCCATTCGCAAACGCGTATTACGGCAAATGGAGGTGGAGGCACTGGAGCTCGATTTGGCCCCCTGGTCATTTCGGGAGTCTTCTACAACTGGTATCCACTCCTCCATCAAGTTTATCAATGGAACGATCTGTTTATTCAAACTAAAATAGTTTACTATCACTATTTTGGGTCCCGGGTCATTGATCGCAGTGGGGGCGTATTGGTGGCATTTGGCGGAAGTTTTTGATCGGGAGGGCATGTGGCAGGTGAGCAGGTTGATATGAAAAATTCAATTTACCTTCAGGTGTTGGCGTCAAAAAAAAGAATATTTCTTTACGCTACGGCACCGATTGTCCTTCTAGCAATTGCTCTTCATATTTTTTGGCCGGCATCTTACTACGCTTCAAGCACGTTATTGCTATTGGGAGAAAGTAATCGAAATTTGAGTTTAGGAGATATGATGCGCTCGAGCATGGTCCTCAGTTTGGCCGGCGGGAGCACTGGCTCTCCGACTCAGCAGAAAATTGCAAACGTCTTGATGAGTCGAAGTCTTGCAGAGAGGGTTGTTGTGATGACGAATTTGCATCAGGACGAGTTTGGCGCTGGGTCCGAGCTGACGGAAGCTAGGCGGGTATCGCTAGCAGAGTGGTTGCAGGGCAAAAAAGTCAAAATCGATACCCGCAAGCCCGGGCTGATCCAGTTGAGCGTTCGTTACTCAGACCCAAATCGCGTTAAGCAGCTCGTTGATGCTTATATTTTAAGCCTGCGAGAATACTTAAACTCGACAACTCTCACCATGGGTCAGAAGACTCAGCGTTTTTTAGAGACCGAGTCCATGACCGCTGCAGACGGCCTTCTACAGGCGCGCCAAAAGTTTAGAGAGTTTCAGTCGACCCATCGAATGATTTCTGCGCAGACATCTATGCAGAATTTTAGCTCTAGCTATGCTTCGATTCTTGGAAGCCTGGTAAGCGTGGAGACGAACGACAGATACTTGAGTCAGTATCTTACTCAAGATAACCCTTATTTGAAGGCAGAACGACAGCGTGGCGAGGCACTTAAAGGGAAGCTTCGAGAACTCGAAAAATCGGCGTTTTTACAGGGGGGTAGGTCAGGTGGTAAAGGGACGCCGGAGACTGAGTTGATTCTCGAGTATATGGCGTTAGAGCGTGAAGTAACTTTGAAGCAAATGATATACGAAGCCCTCCAGAAGGAGTTGCAGATGTCCCGGATCGATGCCAACCGGGAAGATCTAAGTTTTGAAGTATTGGATTCGCCCTATGTCCCTACAAGCCCGTATTTTCCAAATTGGAAAATTACAACTGCCGCGACGATCGTTCTTCTGATGATGATTCATTTTTTAATTTTTTGGTACAGCTACGGAAAGGTCGTAGCTGGTGCTTCCCGAGTTGCAGCATCGACTGGTGGACCATCTCGGCAGAGTGTGAACATTAGGCCATCTTGATATCATGGACGCATTGGCTCGAGTTAGCATGCAATCCATCTCTTTACGTGACTTGCCCTTCATTCAGTGTTCCATTTTTTTTCTGCCGTGGTCCGGTTTTGCGGTCTTGAATCAAGGGATGTTTGTTCAGATCAGCCTGCTATTTATGGCTCTTGCAGTGGTCACGGATTTGCCTCGCCTTGTATTCGCTGGCGCGGCCTCACGGGTTGTCCAGTACCGTCATTTATTCTGGCTTGCGTTGTTTTTAGTCTGTGTCGCCCTCTCATTTTTCAAATGGGACTTAACTCTCGAGTACGCCAATCAAACGATGTTCGGAAATGGAATCAGGCAAACAGTCAGCCTTAGTGTCGGTCTTTTTTTTTATTTCGCAGTGTTTCTGAGCGTCCAGAATTGGAATGATGTTCGTCAGGCTTTAAAAGTTTATGCATATGGAGCTGTTCCAGCATTTGTCTTTGGGGCCTTCGAGATTTTAAATATTTTATTGGACGGCGATCTTGTTCCTTTTTTGAGTCTCTTTCAGTCAAAGAACCTTGGCTATGGAATGACTACATTGCAGGGGACGGGCCTTCCGAGACTTACGCTGCTTGCACAGGAAGCAACAAATGGTTGTATCTGGGCAATGAGTCTTGTGGCGCTTGTCGTCGCTTACAGACTGGTGAATTCCAGCACGGAGGTAAAGCGATTGATTCCCAAGTGGATTGGAATTCTAGCAATTGTGTTTTCCGTTCTCACATTGGCAAAGGCAATTATTTTTGCTGTGAGTGCCATCGTATTGATTGTTTATCTCTTTCATAAGTACAACAAATCAATTCGATTGCGGGGAATTCTGAATTTCAGTCTCATGGTGGGGTCATTGATCGCCTTGGTCGTTATAGGTTATCTCATCTATCGAATTACGCAGATTTCTTCAGGCCTCAGTTTGGATGACATCTCAACTTGGACACGATTTCATAATCTGCTGGTTGGGTTAAACATGGTTGCAGACAATCCAATTCTCGGTGTGGGTTGGGGTGGGTTCACTCACCAGTACGGTAATTATTTGGTCGAGGGATTTCCATTAGCCGGCAACCCGGAGCTTCTTTCTCACTTCAACGATACAGGAGAGTTCGGGTTTTTGAGCCCATACAACTTTTATGTGCACATCGCCGCGGAAGCCGGAATTTTAGCTGCTCTCATTTTTATAGTATTTTTAATTGGGCCGGCATTGAGAATTCTAAAGCGGACGGCACATGAGTCGAACGACAAAAATGTATTAGCCCTCGGAACCGTTATGGGTCTAGCGGTCTTGATGTCCGGGGGCTTTTCCTATGTTTCATTTAGCTTGTATTACTTCTGGTTTTTTCTTGCTCTATGCCATTCGGTCGACAGTCTTCAGAGTTCTGAAAAATCGCTCAATTGACGGAGGCGACAAGCCGCTCTTCTTCGAAATGACGTCCAGCCTTGGACTTTGAATTTAATCCGTGAACAAACTGCTCAGTCTGTTGAAGGTCAGAATCCATCATGAGTTTAACAAGCCCTTCAAATGTGACACGAGGCTTCCAGCCGAGTAAACGGGTGGCCTTAGAGGGATCGCCGAGAAGCAAATCAACTTCTGCGGGTCTAAAAAATCGAGAATCGACCACAACATATTTTTTCCAATCCATTCCAGCAAAATCAGCGGCTAAATCCAAAAACTCTCGAATGGAATGCGTCTCACCTGTTGCGACAACAAAATCATCAGCTTCAGAAGCCTGGAGCATCAACCACATTGCCTCAACATAATCCTTCGCATAGCCCCAATCTCTTTTGGCATCTAAGTTTCCAAGATGAAGCTTTTCTTGAAGACCAAACTTGATCCGAGCTAAAGCACGAGTGATCTTTCGAGTGACGAAATCTTCCCCACGTCGAGGAGACTCGTGATTAAACAGAATTCCGTTTGTCGCAAACATCCCATAAGCTTCACGGTAATTTTTGGTCATATAATACGAGTAGGCCTTCGCTACAGCATAGGGACTCCTGGGATTAAAGGGAGTTAGTTCCGTCTGAGGAGTCTCAATAACCTTACCGTAAAGCTCGCTCGAAGAAGCCTGGTAAAACTTAGTTCGGCTTTCCAAACCATTCTCGCGGATGGCCTCAAGAACTCGTACAGTTCCGAGCCCAGTTACGTCACCCGTATATTCCGGGATGTCGAACGATACTTTCACATGACTTTGAGCGGCCAAATTATAGATTTCATCAGGCTTAATCTGGCCCACAATGCGACAAAGGCAGCTGGAGTCCCCAAGGTCACCATACAAAATTTGGAGGCCTTTAGAGGGCTGAGAATCTGCCCGGATTAAATGTTCAATTCGGCCGAGGTTGGGGTGAGATGAGCGTCGTACCAGGCCGTAAACTTCGTACCCCTTTTCGAGCAAGAGCTCTGCCAAGTAACTTCCATCTTGCCCTGTAACTCCAGTAATTAGCGCCTTTTTTGTCATAAATAAGTTGTCCCTCGGGTACATTTTATAAATCCTTAATTAAAATCCACTTAAATTCAAATGGCTATTTCAACTATCCACTCTTATACAACTGCCTATCAAATGAAAACCGCAGTGATAACAGGGTTGGCGGGACAGGACGGATTTTATCTTGCCCGTCTTCTTTTAGAAAAGGGCTATAAAGTCGTTGGCTTTCTTAGGTTGGCAGATTGGCACTTGGTGGAAGGCGTAGTCCGCGACCTGGAAGCATTGCAGACCTCAACAAGATTGTTGGAGTTTGTGGACTGTGATTTGACAGATGCTCAAAGAATTCAGGCACTTCTTGCGGGACTGAAGCCATCTGAAATCTATCATTTTGCCGGTCAATCAAGTGTAACTGTGAGTTTTGAGAAACCCGAGGAAACGTTTGAGGCGATTGGTGGGGGCTGTCTTCGTTTGCTGGAAGCGATCCGAGTTTTGAAATTAGATTGTCGCTTCGTTAACGCATCATCAGCAGAGATCTTTGGCAGGTCTGCGCAGAGTCCGCAGAGAGAGGTGACCCCGATTATTCCTATAAGTCCGTATGGATGTGCCAAGGCCTTTGCACACCACACGACGGCTTGTTACCGCTTGAGAGGCCTTCATGCCTCTAATGCGATTTTGTATAGCCACGAATCAATCAGGCGATCGCCGACCTTCTTTTCTAGAAAGGTAACTCAAACTGCGGCTCGAATTTTTTTGGGAAAGGAAGTTTGTTTGAATGTGGGTAACATTGATAGTCCCAGAACATGGGGTTGGGCAGAGGAGTTTGTAGAGGGGATGTGGCTTATGACACAGCAGGATTTTGCGGATGACTATATTCTTTCAGCAACAGAAACGCGTACCGCACGGCAGTTTATAGAGGAGTGTTTTAATTTGTTAGGGCTGTCGGTGGACCAGCATTGTCGAATCGACACGAGTCTCTATAGGCCGACAGATTCAAAGTTTCAAATTGGGGACATCTCACGAGCCAGAGACAAAATGGGATGGGCTCCTCGAGTCTCATTTTCACAAATGGTCGAACGGATGCTGTTGAACGATCTAATTATTGAAGGCTACTCTCAAGGGGAGCTGCCCAGAACCTTTGAATCAAAATAATGGCTTATGATCCTGAAAAATCAGTTCTTCTGATTGGAAATCACCCCCCCCCTTTTGGTGGAGTACCTTCCCACATTGCTTCACTAGCTCCTTTTCTTGCGAATCGCGGATGGAAGGTGACGGTCCTTTCACAAGCGATGAATCCAAATTGGGGGAGGCATCGACAAGAGCAAATTGGGGGCTATGAAGTCGTTCGACCTACTCGCTTCAATCGAATCCTCGATCTTATCTTGGGTCGAGCGCCCTTTCGAAAAACCTTGGAGCACACCCAAGGAATGGGAATGACCCACTGGTCGAGGGCGGTGCTTTCAAGTATCGAAGGGGTCATATTCCAGATCTGCAAGGAGCGGCGTGTAGGCGTCATTGCGAGCTATAAAATGATGGCAGGCCTTCAAGGAATGGTGGCCGCAAAGCAATTCAAGCTCCCCCTTATTTTGACGGTTTTTGGGGATCTTTTTTCTGAACGTAAATTTTTTGATAAACATCGAGGGTTGGTTGAGAAAGTGCATGAGGCAAGTTCAAAGGTTCTTTCTTGTAGTCAACACTGCGCAGATTCGTTCAAGAAGACGGGTTTTGAGCTCGACGCAGAATGCTTGCATTATGGAGTGGACGTTGAGCATTTTAATCCTCAAGTAGATACTTCTGACTTAATAAAAAGGATTGGTCTCAAGCCAGGCCCAAAAGGAATTTTTGTTGGCCGAATGGTAGAAGAGATGGGCCTGCAGATACTGATCAAAGCGCTTCCTAAGATTTTTTTAGCAGCACCAGATTTTCGGATGTTGATTGTTGGTGGTCGGGGAGAGCTGACACCTGAGGCGAGAATTGCAGAGTCTCGGTTTCCAGAAAACATCCGTGTATTTGAAAATCTCAATTATTCAGATCTTCCGAAAATGTATCGATTGGCGGATTTTGCTGTTGTACCAAGCATTAACGAGCGAGCGTGCTTAGGTCTTGCGATCGCGGAAGCCAATGCTGTGGGGCGCCCCGCTTTGGTTTCCAATATTGGAGGAGGCCCAGAAGTTGTTGTCGATGGAAGGACGGGCTTCTTGTTTTCGCCGAACAATTTCGAAGCACTTGCAGACAGGGTGATCGATGCGATTCATCAGATTGATAAACTAAAGTTAATGGAGTTGGCGTGCCGCGAAAGAGCGGTCAAGAGTTTCAATCAGGATGTTACCAATTTGAAAATGGAGCAGTATCTTTTGGAAGCCATGGGTAGTGTGAGCGGGGTGAATCGACATGCAGTCACTTTATAAGGATTATGTATCCACTCATATCAATCCCAGAAAGGGGCCGGAAACACCGGAGACTTTGAGGGCTCGTGGTCGAACCTATCGAGCTCATTTCGGACGATTTCTACCATTGAATAAAGAGTCTCGAATTTTAGATGTTGGTTGTGGAAGCGGGGCCCTCGTTCATTGGCTTCATCGCTTGGGGTACCAGAATTCGGAGGGCATCGATCTGAGTTCCGAGCAGATTAGCGTGGGCCATTCCCTTGGAATTTCTTCGATTCGAGTGGGGAGTCTCTTCGAGTTGAGTGATTCAAAAATTCAGTATGACTGTATTTTTATGAGGGATGTGCTTGAGCATTTTCCAAAATCAGAAACAATGAGGGTTTTGCAGGTCCTTCGGGGAGCCATTCGTCCAGGAGGCCGCCTAGTTTTACAGGTTCCCAACGGGGAGTCGCCGTTTTTTGGAAGAATTCGTTATGGAGATTTTACTCATGAAATCGCTTTTACTCGGTCGAGCCTTCAGCAGATTTTGTTAAACTCGGGCTTTTATAATTTAACTTTCGCGTCTGCGGGTCCTGTTTACTACAGCTTGAAATCCTTGATTCGGATGGCCATATGGCGCTTAACAGAATGGGTCATAAAAATAATTATGATGTCTGACATGGGCTCTCGTGATGCCATCATTACGCAGAACATCATTGTTTGTGCGGACCTAGGAGCCGAGCAGGCGCTTCCAAACTGAAGATCGGCGTGCCCCAGAGCGGACAACCTTCGAGGCAAAAAACTCGATTGAATCAACTGTAGCGTCAGCAGCACTTTTGTCTAAACCTTGCGGTCGAATGAACTTCTTTACGAAATTTTTGATGACCTCAGAATCAATGTCCCCCCCCAGCACGCTCTTAAGGTCTTCGAGATGTGTCTCTAATGAGGATGCGCGGCGTACGAAACCACCCTTTTCCTTGAGGAGGTAGTGGAAATGGATCGTTCCTTCTTGGCCTTCTGAGAACTCAGGTACGTTGAGAGTTAGCACCGGTTTATTGAGTACCGCTGCTTCTAGCTGCGCGCTGGTATTCAGCCCTACGACGACATCCGTAAAATACAGTGTATCAAACAAAAGGGGGTCGTTATTCAGGCCTTTTGAAGATGAAATGGTGGTTTTTCCTTCCGAGGCTGGCACTTCAAAGTTCTCCCATTGGGCCCTAAACTTGGGATGTGGGCGAATCACGACATTGCAATTCTTCAGCAGGGGAGCGCTTGAACTTCGGATTGAATTTAACCATCGAATCACAAAGTCTGACTCTGCGTTTGAAATCAGATTGGAAGAACATAAGTACGTCACAACCTTCTTTTCTGGGTTCAGATCAAACTTTTGAAAATATTGATCGCGAGACAAGGAGGGCTTCTTTTCAAAAAAGTAATCAAATCGAGGTGCCCCACAGACGTATATCTTTTCCTGGGGAAAATTATATTTTGAAAGGACTTCATCTCTCTGAATTTCATTCCAAAGAAATATAGCATCTGGATTGATTTGCAGAACGCCCTTCGTCGAAAGATTATCCCAACTGAAAACGAGATATCCGACTGGAATACTTAGTTTCTTTGCGGCCTTGAGGAGCTCAAACTGACCATATTGCGTAAATATCAGCGGTGTGATGAGTAAAAAATCTGGTCGATGATTGAGAAGAAACTTTTCGAGTTTTTTGCTCGTAGGGCCAGCTTCATCAAGTTGGCCAAGGAGATTCGAAAAAGCCATGCGCTCCGTGGGGCTCAATTTTTGAATAAACTCCAGAGCCGTGTTTCCCGCCTTCTGAAAAGGCTCTGAAAGTCCGTGTTGCAGCATATTCAGAATTCTCCCGCGCAAAAGGTTTGAATGGGAGTATTCGGGATCAAGATATTTGACGGCGTCGCGCAGAGCGCGATTAAAATAAGCCTGTTCGGCCCACGGCTCGTGAGGCAGGTAGAGGACATTAAGAATTACATTGCGATGGTCCTGATCTATGTCTTGTTTGGCAAAGAGGCTTGTGTCGGCCAAGCTGGTGGAAACGATTACGTCGTGTCCCCGACTTTTGAGATTCGCAATCACATTATCGTAATGTCGAATGTGGGGAGGTAGCCCGATGTCGAACAATATTTTCATAAGCCGTTATTCATGCCTTTTGAAGAATGTAATTGGCCCAAGTTGATCCCCTGCGATGGATAGCTTCAACTCGAAAAGAATAGGTTTCGAGAAGCTTACAGATTTCCATTGAATTTGAATCTTCGAGCTCTATCAACAGAGATCGCACACGAGGGTGGCCGAGCGTTTCTTTAGCACCCCTGAGGACTTCAAGCTCAGGTCCATCAACATCAATCTTGACCAGGGTGGGCAACGGCAGATTCAAACATCTGACGAGATCATCCAACCGAAAACAAGGCGTCGAGATCTTCGAGGTTCCTTCAAACTCGCCCTTTTTTCGATTGAGACCAAAATCCCAGGCGTGCTGAGCTGCTCCCGCACTAATATCTGAGTAAACAAACTCAGTTACTTTAGTTTCGGCACTCAACCCTAAAGGGAGAGGGATGATATTTTTACTACCCTGGTTCATGAGAATGTTGGAACAGAGCTCGCCAAAAGTTGAAAATCCAGGCTCGAATGAAACAATTTTTGCACTTCTATGTGAGGCGGAAAAAGCGATCAGGGAATAAGCTCCGACATTCGCACCAATGTCATAGAAAACATCTGTTGGCCGAATACAGTTTTCAATCCATGCAACGGTTTCAGGCTCTTTAGCTGCGGATTTAAGCCTATAGTGTTGCCAATAAGAATTTGCCCCCATCTTGATTGAGGCTTTTGAGTAATCCATTTTGCCGACAGGCTTAAGACCCTCTTTGACGTCGGCCTGATATTTGAGTGGCAGGCATCTTATTGGAGCAAGGATCAAAGACACTATAATCCAACAGACTTTCTTTTTAGCTTCTCCGAATCCGATGGAGCTCTTAAGATGAATCTTTGAAAGAAGTTTAATCTGGCTCTCAGTCAAGACACGTTTGAGTAAAAATTTTAGTGCTTCAAAGTTCATCGAATTTTTTTCAAAATATTTATGAGGTGGCTTTTGGAGGTAGACGCGCCTGAAACGGTGATGATCACAAGGGCACTCAATATGGTGAATATGCCGCAATTCAACATCAGTCCAGTGCTGCCATTGGGGAGTCCCTTGACCATTGAAACCACTATTCCTATCGACAAGATGGTAAAAAGCAAGACGAGCTTTCTGGTGTCAATTGGAATTGGGAAATAGCGTTGTGAAAGGAAAACTCCAGTTCCAACAAAAGCAATCATTGTAAAATAGCGAGCATAGACGATCCCATAGATTTGGTAGTCTGGGATGAGAAGCGATCCACAGATCACAACCAAAACGAGTTGAATCAAGGAGGGCACGATCATCATTTTTGTCCGTTTTGCGAGCAGCATTCCGGATGCAAAGTATGGAAAGAGCGTGAGGATAACTGCCGGCCCAACCAAGAGCGGGATGTAGTTCGCAATGGGAAAGTAGTCCGGTTGGTTTACGATTTGAACAAACTGCTGGATGAAAAGGGCGAGCCCTAGCGCTGCGACAAAAATGGGGATGAGGTAGTACATACGTATTTCAGATATTTTTTTAACGGCTGCGCGGCCCTCCTCGCTGACAGCTTTAAACATGAATGGCGCAAAAGACATTTTTACAGCATCAGATGTTAAGATGATGATGTTAGTGAACTTCATGCAGAGCGTGAAAATCCCTAGCGCCTCGAGGGAAGCAAATCGCTGTAAAATAAACCGGTCAGAGACTGATGAGATGGAACTAATAAAGTTGTTGGGGATAAGAGGAAGAGCATATGCAACAGCCTCTCTAATTTCAGACACCTTTAGGCGAGGCGTAGCAAATTTCATCATTAGAGCGGAGCAGGGGAGGAGCAATACCGCTTCGCTCAAATTCCACGCTACAAAATAACCCAACACACCCCACTCCAGCCAAACGACAAACGTGACAGTCATAGAAGTCGAGATGGCAAACACAGCAAAGCTGTACCAGAAATACACCCATGGCATTTGTACTATTCGAATTGTATGGAAGGTGATCTGCCGCATTCTCAGCATTATTCCTTGAGTCATTCCCAAAAAAAGAAGGGGGAAAAATTGCACATCTGGAAAAAATATCTCGCTGGTGAAGTAGACCGCAAATATCGAAAGAAAACCCAAGACAATGGCGCTGCTCCAGGCCGCTATCCATACAGAACCGAGGCGGGCCCGGCGCTCTTCAGGGCTCCACTCATAGTAAAATCTGGACACGCTGGCTTCCAAGGAGAGGCCCCATAAGATTCCCAGAAAAGAGGTGATGATTTCAGAGACGCCGATAATTCCATAGTCTGAGGGGCGCAGGTACTTCCACAAAAAAGGGAGAACCAAAAAAGTCCCCACTTGAGTCATGAGATTTGAGAGTGCGTAAATGGACGCGTGCTTCGCTTCCTTTCGGATGGGGCCTGTCTTTGCGCTGGGATTTGGGCTCTTGGGTTCCACTCCTAGCGGGTGAGGCTATACATCTGGAGTGGTGTTATCAATTCCTAAGTCTTATTGGCATCTTATGCCTGGGGGTCACAACAGGCCCGTACGATTACTGAGAATGCCCGGCGATTCAAAAAGGGGCTTCGAGTTTTTAAATTTTCTTGCTTTCAGTTCCCCCCTCTCGTGGTCTAGATATGAAGTGTTACCTGAAATCTTGTTGAGGAGTCCGTATGGCAGAGCAGTTAAGTAAGCGAGAGTTAACAATTGATGGTCGTGTTATTAATGATGAATCCGATTGTTACGTCATTGCTGAAATTGGGCACAACCATCAGGGAAATATTGAAACTTGTAAGCAAATGTTTTTGGCTGCAAAAGCCGCAGGCTGTGATGCTGTAAAGCTTCAGAAGCGAGATAACCGCAGTTTGTTTACAAAGGCGGCGTATGACAAGCCCTATGAAAATGAAAATTCTTATGGCCCCACTTACGGCGCCCACCGCGAGGCTTTAGAGTTTGGGCGAGATGAGTATGTCGAGTTGAAGAAGTATGCGCAAAGTTTGGGAATTACTTTTTTCTCAACGGCGTTTGATTTTAATAGTGCTGACTTTTTGGCAAAACTCGAAATGCCGGCCTTTAAGATGGCTTCAGGAGATTTAAAGAACATTCCACTTCTCAAGTATGTGGCACAGTTTAAGAAGCCCATGGTTGTTAGTACCGGTGGCGGAACAATGGAGGATGTAAGGCGGGCCTACGATGCTATCATGCCCATCAATCCCCAGTTCTGTATTTTGCAATGTACAGCGGGATACCCCCCAAAATTTGAAGAACTGGATCTGAAAGTGATTTCTACTTTCCGAGATGCTTTTAGAGACATTGTTATTGGTTTTTCCTCTCACGACAACGGTATTGCGATGGCTTTAGCCGCGTATATGTTGGGTGGACGAGTTGTTGAGAAGCACTTCACGCTCAATCGAGCCTGGAAAGGAACGGATCATGCGTTTTCACTTGAACCATCAGGGATGACAAAAATGATTCGAGATTTGAAGCGAACAAGAATTGCTCTTGGTGACGGACAGAAGAAGCAGTGGGCCAGTGAAAAGGCTCCCCTCACGAAAATGGGAAAAAAGCTTGTGGCGGCTCGACCCCTTAAGGCTGGTGCTGTTTTGGTGCGCGAGGATATCGCTGTGAAGTCACCGGCGGATGGGCTGCACCCTTATGAAATCGACAAGCTCATAGGAAAGCCCCTAAGACGCGATGTTGCTGAGGACGAGGGTTTTGCGTTTGATGCGCTGAACGTCTAGACCTTGAACTCACTCGCGCCTCATATTCGTAAAAAGCTGGAAAGTATTAGCTTTGTAGTTTTCGATTTTGATGGTGTTTTCACGGATAACCGGGTTTTTGTTTTTGAAGATGGGCGCGAAGCAGTGGCCTGCAGTCGTTTTGACGGCCTTGGTCTCGATTTGGTCCGTCGCTTGGACATCGGAATGTGCATTGTTTCGACCGAGACAAATCCTGTTGTAAGTGCTCGAGCAAAAAAGTTGAAAATTGAATGTCACCAAGGTGTTGAGAATAAAAAGCTAAAGGTCCAGGCGCTTTTGGCGGCCAAAAAAATTGAGCCCACACAGTTGGCATATTTGGGAAACGATATTAACGACTCCGAGGCGCTTGAAGTTGCAGGATTGAAAGTAGTTGTTTCGGATGCCTGGCCCGCAGTGATGAAGGCTGCTGACGTAGTGCTATCTCGAAAGGGCGGCGAAGGCGCTGTGAGGGAGTTTTGCGAAATGCTTTATGGGGCCCAGAAAGGACGAAGGCTGTGACAAATCTTTTTTCGCTTCAGGGAAAGTTGGGAGTTGTAACAGGTGGGCTGGGCATGTTGGGGCAACAGTTTAGCTGTGCCATTGTTCGTCAGGGGGGCGATGTAGCCATCATTGATCGTACTGCAAAGTCCGTCCAGTCCACAGCGGAGTTTGATAACTATCAAAGCGAGGGGCGAATAAAAATTTACGAAGGGGACGTTTGTTCGCGCTCACAGTTGGAGCTCATTGCAGATCGTATAGAGGCTGACTTTAAAAAAGTGCCGGAAATTTTGGTAAACAATGCGGCGATTGACTCTCCCCCGAATGCACCCGCATCGGAGAATGGTCCTTTTGAGGATTTTCCTGAGCTATCACTTTCCAGGGTGATGGATGTCAATTTGAAAGGGGTGGTCTTTTGTTGCCAGGTGTTTGGTAAGCGCATGGCCAATATCGGGAGTGGAAGTATTATCAACATTGGTTCGATCTACGGAATCGTTTCACCGAACCAGGACATCTACGAGTACAAGCGGCAAGGCGGGACGGAATGGTACAAGCCTGTTGCTTATTCGATTACGAAGTCTGGAATTTTGAATCTGACTCGCTACCTGGCAACTTATTGGGCAAAACAAGGCGTAAGAGTGAATACATTAACGCCGGCAGGAATTTTCAATAATCAGGACGATAATTTTTTGAAAGAGTACCTCAAGCGAATGCCTATAGGCCGGATGGCGAAGCCCGATGAAATGAATGGTGCCGTAATCTTTTTAGCGTCGGACGCATCATCCTATGTGACAGGATCAAATTTGATGGTGGACGGCGGTTGGACCGCTTGGTGACGAAGGAGTGATTATGGGAGTGATTCCAGATAAAATTGGAAATATCGTAGGTGCGGAGGAAATATTTTCGCGTTCAGGAGATTTTTTTGAAAAGCGCAATCCGCATACGGGAGAGGTGATTTGTCAGGTCACAAGAACTAAGCCTGCAGACATTTCTGCTGTTTTGGATGTCGCAGAGCGGGCGCAGGCTTTATGGGCGGCCACTCCTGGAGTGAAGCGAGGCGAGATTTTGTTTGAGGTGGCTTCGGTACTAAAGGCGCGTCAACGTGAGGTTGCCGAAGTTGTATCCCTTGAAACCGGTAAGTCGATGAAGGACGCGCTGGGAGAAGTGGGAGGCGCCGTTCAACAGGGCTTTTTTATGGCAGCTGAAGGGCAAAGGCTCTTTGGGAGAACAACCCAAAGCGGCGTGGCGAACCGATATCCGATTATTGTTCGAGAGCCGATGGGAGTTTGCGGATTGATCACAGCTGCAAACACTCCAATTGCGAATGTTGCATGGAAAGCGTTTCCGGCGTTGATTTGTGGAAACTCTGCTGTGCTTAAGTCATCGGAGGACACCCCTTTGACGGCTAGAATTTTTGGTCAATTGGCGCTTGAAGCGGGATTGCCGCCAGGCGTGTTAAACATTCTTCAAGGGTTGGGTGAGGAAGCGGGTGCTCCACTCGTGGAAAGTAGTCGAGTTCAGGTTATCAGTTTTACGGGATCGACGAGTGTGGGGCGCTTTATCGCAAAAGTGGCGGGTGAGCGTCTGGCGAAAGTCTGTTTGGAATTGGGCGGAAAAAATCCCCTCATTGTTTGTGATGACGCTCATCTGGAAAACGCAGTGAAGTGGACTCTCCTGTCAGCTTTTAGCAATGCAGGCCAGAGATGTGCTTCAGCCACTCGAATTATAATCTTTGATAAAGTTTACGAAGACTTTAAATCCCTCCTGCTTTCGTCGGCAAAAAACCTAAAAATTGGCAATCGCGATAACGATGACTTTGGACCCGTCATTAACGAGACACAGCTTAAGAACATGCTTGCCGCGGTGCAATCCGCAAAGGGAAGAGGTGCGACCCTTCTGTTGGGGGGAAACAGAATTGATGGCGACGGACACCGGCGTGGTTATTATATGGAGCCTACGATTCTCGAGGGCCTTTCAAATGACGATTTACTTTCAAAAACCGAACTTTTTGGACCTATCACCTGCTTGTACCGCGTGAATGGTTTTAATGAGGCTTTAGCGATGGCCAACGATTCTCCTTACGGTCTGACGGCGAGTATACATACGTCTAATTTTAGTCGAGCGATTGAATTTTCTCGAAAAATTCAATCAGGCGTCGCTATTATCAATGCGGGAACTTATGGCAGTGAACCCCACATGCCCTTTGGAGGGGTGAAGTTCTCGGGAAATGGAACTCGAGAGCCTGGTCCGGAAGCTCTCGACGTGTATTCGAATTTAAAAGTGATTTACGAAAATGTTCTTCCAGAAAGGATTTAATAAATGACCACACGATTTATTCCCAAGTCTGAATTTGATCGAATTCGTGCTGCGCAACTTAAAACAGATCAGCTCCTCCCTCTCGTTGCAAAGATGTGCAGACTAAATACGCTCTTTGAAGTGAAGCGAGCTGGATCGGGCCATTTGGGCTCGAGTTATAGCGCGATGGATATCGTGGTTTTTCTTTATCACCACTATATGAACGTAAAGAACATTGGATGGGATAATCCTGATAGAGATATTTACTATTCGTCAAAGGGTCATGATGTGCCGGGCCAATACGCTGTCCTTTATTCTTTGGGCATAGTTCCTGAAGAAAAGTTTCTGAAGCTGCGACGGTTGGGGGGGCTTGATGGTCATCCTGATCTTAAGATCCCAGGCATCGAGGCAAATACGGGTTCGCTAGGAATGGGTATTTCTAAGGGACGCGGAATTGCATTTGGTAAAAAATACCGCGGTCGAAAGGGAAGAGTCATTGTAATGACCGGAGATGGCGAATTGCAAGAAGGGCAAAACTTTGAAGCACTTCAGTCAACTGTTCAACAAGGGTGCTCCAATCTGACCGTGGTCGTAGATCACAACAAACTTCAATCCGATCGCTACATTGATCGAATTGTGAGTTTGGGAGACTTGGAGGCTAAATTTAAAGCCTTTGGATGGGCGGTTGCACGCGCGAACGGTCACGACTACGCAGCCATCGCTAAGGTCTTTGCCGATTTTGAGAAGATTACGGACAAACCAAAGGTTTGCATTTTTGACACTATCAAGGGCAGAGGTGTTTCGTTTATGGAACATCCTCGGGCTCTTCAGGAGAACAACGGATTCTATCGTTGGCATGCAGGAGCTCCCGATGATGCCTCCTATCAGAAGGCTTATCTTGAACTTTGGGAAAGTATCAAAGCTGATTTTGCCTCATTGAACTTAGGGCACTTAGAAATGAGGGAGCCCGAGGCTATTGCAAAGGGCCTGAGTAAGGTCAGTGATGAATTTGTTGCTGTAGCGTACGGTAAAACTTTGGTTGAGCTGGCAAAATCAAATAAAGATTTTGTGATATTGGATGCGGATCTTTCGCTTGATTGCAAACTTCGTGAGTTTGAGGACAGTTATCCAGAGCGGTTTATTGAGTGTGGAATTGCAGAGCAGGATATGGTTTCCATGGCTGCCGGCATTGCGCTTCAGGGGCTGGTGCCTGTGTGCAATAGCTTTGCAAACTTTCTAGCCGCTCGGACAAATGAGCAAATATACAATCTCTTAAGTGAAGGTAAAAAGGTTGTGTTTGCGTGCCATTACGCAGGCCTGATACCTGCGGGTCCCGGAAAATCACATCAATCAATCAGGGATATTTCGCTGTTTTCCGCGTTTCCGAACGTCACCGTTTTACAGGCGGCCAACTCGATTGAGATGGATATGATCACAAGGTATGCGATTTCTGAAGCGAAGGAGTCTGTGATGATTCGACTTGTGATTGGGCCTTCGCCTCAAGTTATACAATTGCCCAGTAGCTATCAGTTTACTTTCGGTCGAGGGGTTGCCCTTACCGAGGGGAGTGAGAATGTTTTGTTTACTTACGGATCCGTAATGTTGAACGAAGCTTTGAATGCCGAAGCGATATTGCGTGAGAAAGGAAAGAACCTTCGAGTGATCAATATGCCTTGGCTGAATCGTTTTGATAAAGAGTGGCTTCAGACAGAACTTCGTGGCGTAAAAAACTGCTTCGTTCTTGAAGATCATGCTCCGAGAGGTGGATTGGGCGACCGCCTGATGGCTACTCTGAATGAACTCGATGTGCTCAAGGGAATGGAGTTTGATGTGATGGGTGTCGAAGGGTTTCCTGCGTGTGGAACTCCTCTTGAGGCGCTTAAGTTTCACAAACTGGACGCTGAGTCCGTGGCTGAGAGAGTATTGGCTAGGATTGGTGGGGCGAAAGCCTCTCATTTGCGAGCAGTTTGATGTCTCTTAAGGGCGAATTGAAAGAGGGGTATAACCTCGCTTTGATTCCTGCGAGATCTGGGTCTACTCGAGTCAAAAACAAAAATTTGAGACTTTTGGGCGGAAAGCCCTTGATCGCTCATACAATTTCTTGTGCGCTCAAGAGTCGATTGATCGATCGAGTCATTGTTTCGACTGACAGTCCTCAGATCGCAAAGGTTGCAAAAAATTTTGGAGCCGAAGTTCCTTTTTTGAGGCCTAAAGAAATCTCCGGCCCAGCTGCAACTGAGTATGAGTTTCATGATCACGTGGTGAAGTGGATCAAAAGAAACGAGAAACATTCTCCCGCTTTGATTGTAAACTTGTATCCTACTGCACCATTTCGAAGGCCCGAGTCAATTGATCGAGCGATTCGGATGATGCAAAGAACAGCGCGCGCTGACTCCCTCAGGTCTGTTCGCATTTGTTCGGAGCACCCCTATAAAATGTGGATTGAGACTAAGGCGAAGACATTCATCGAGCCTTTTGTTCGCGGGGGATCGACAGGATCGCAAACCCTTTCATATCAACTACTTCCAAAGGTGTTCATTCAGAACGCTAATATTTATGTGACTCGGCCTAGAACTTTAGAGTTGTTTGGATCAACCGTGGGGAAGAAGGTTCTCAAGTTTGAAATGTCCGAGGAGGAATCTATCGATATCAATACTCCTCAGGACATTGAGTATGCCGTATTTCTCTTTGAATCCTTGAGGGGCGGAAAGCATTCAGCGGCATGATCACGATTTTCGGTGATCATATTAATGGGATCTTAAGGTACGCGCGTCTTTTCAAAAGGTATTGGCGCGGCCACTGGGGTGATGGATACCCTCGCTTGCGGGAAATGCTTGAGCATGGCTCGGCAGTTACAATGCCATGGTTGAAGTCGAAAAAGGCTGGCCCAAAGGTTCTGGTGGCGACCACTGTAGGAGGGCACTTGCCAGGTGTCGCATTGGAGGGGCTCGTTGGTGCAGCCCTCAGTTTGAGAGGCGCAGAAGTCCACGTTCTTTTGTGTGATCAAGTTTTGCCAGCATGCCTAGAATGTGGATTTTCTCAATTTTCTTCGGACAAAGCCTTTGCAAAGTCGGGCCCCGGCAGTCTTTGTGTTGGTTGTTTTTCTCCGGCGCTTAAGTTTTACGAATCTCTTGGATTTAAGATTCACAGACTCAGTGAGTATCTTTCGGATAAGGATCGCATTGAATGCAAACAGTTCGCAGCCACAATTGCTTACGAGAGAATATCGGATTTTGTTTTAGACGGACTCCATATCGGCGAACATAGTATGGCTGGTGCTTTGCGGTTTTACGCAACAGCAGAGCTTGAAAATGAATCCGCTCATCAAGAAGTATTGCGGAGATATTTTGAGGCAGGGCTGCTCGTTGTTCGAGCGACCCAAAAACTTTCGAGGCTTTGTCGTTTTGAATCTTCTGTATTTCACCATGGAATTTATGTTCCCCAGGGCCTTATTGGTGAGGTGCTCAGGGCCGAGGGGACTCGCGTGGTCAATTGGAACCCTGGGTATAGAAAGCAAACCTTTATTTTTAGCCACCACGAAACTTACCACCATACACTTATGTCAGAGCCTGTGAGTACATGGGAAAACATAGAATGGTCTGACTATCTCGAAGCAGAGACAATGAGCTATCTCAAGAGCCGATGGACAGGTAGCGGGGATTGGATTTGGTTTCATGAGCGACCAAAATTTGATGTTTCAGTTCTTAAGAACGAAATTGGAATTGATATTCAGGCAAAGCCAACAATTGGTCTTTTGACAAACGTGATGTGGGATGCGCAACTTCACTATCCTGCAAATGCGTTCAAAAACATGAAGGAGTGGATTGTTGAAACCATTCGCTATTTTGAAAACCGTTCTGATCTTCAGTTGCTCATTCGAATACATCCAGCTGAAATTCGAGGAAGTGTCCGATCTAGACAGCCCATATTGAGGGAGATATTGAAGGTATTTCCTGTTTTGCCGCCAAATGTTTTTGTTATTCCGCCAGAGAGCCAGATCAGTACATACACGGCCATGTCTGAGTGTAATGCGGTGATCATTTATGGAACGAAGACTGGTGTCGAGCTTACAGCTATGGGAATTCCGGTGGTTGTTGCAGGCGAGGCTTGGATAAGAAACAAGGGATTAACTCGTGATGCGACCTCAATCGGAAGTTACATTGAGATATTGAATGAGCTTCCAATGGCGTCTCGAATGACTGAGGTACAGGTGAAGCGAGCTCGCCGGTATGCATTTCATTTCTTTTTTAGACGAATGATCCCATTAAAAGCATTTTTCCCCAGGGTTGGCGAGTGGCCACCTTATGGGATTAAAGTTTCCGACCTTTCAGACCTAGCACCCGGATTTTGTCGAGGTCTAGATGTCGTATGCGATGGAATTCTTCAGGGAAGCCCTTTTGTCTATCCTGCTGAAGACGAATCATCTGAGTCAAACTTGAGTACTACAAAACCCGCTTTGTTGAGCTCAAGACGTTCTTGAGTGAGACGATACGTAAACTCTGGAATCCAGTCGCCGTGTGAACAGAGCACTAGAATCGCCGACTTATTTTCCTTCAATTTAAGAAAAGAAAAATACTCTAGTACTCGATCCGAAAAATTCCTTCCAGTCTCTGCCGCTCCCTGCTCATCAAGTCGAGGATCAATCTGAACGCCAACGCCTAGAATTCTGGAGATGGGATCCAGTGTCTCGAGGCACCTGAGTTTGGGACTGGAGATCAATTCAACCAGGTCCCCACCCGCCTTCTCTGATTCTAGAATCCTTCGAATTTCTTGTGCAACGGCTCGCGCCTGCTCCCATCCTTTTGCGCTTAAGCCGTTGTCGAGCATGCGGTCGGATGTGTCGCGATGAGCGTGTCGAACCAATACAATCTTCATGAAATTGGCTTTGACGATGCGGGCTTAAGACTCAGTGAGGTCGTTTTGTAATGCGTGCTGGCCAATCTTTCAAAGACCGCCTGTGCATTCAGGGGTTCCTTAGAATCCTTCACAAACTCGGGCACCAGATCAGACTTTTTGATTGAAGACTTTGTCCTCTTCTTCCAGATTCCCTGTGCGGTAAGTTCCTGGGCTTTGACGGTATCCAAAAAATACAAAGGGATGAGTACTTGCTCTAAATACTGATAAATTCTGGGATCCAAAATAGGAAACGCGAGTTCTAACCGCGAGAAAAAATTCCGCGGCATCCAATCCGCGCTGGAGAGGTACATGGCCTTGGAATCTGCAAAGTAATAAATCCGACTGTGTTCCAAAAATCGATCCACAATACTGATCACACGAATGTTGTCGCTCAGGCCTTTGACCCCGGGGACTAAGGAGCAAGCACCGCGCACAATCAAATCGATCTGAACCCCCGCTTGAGAGGCTCGATACAAACTCGCTGTGACAGTCTCATCGACGAGGGCGTTTACTTTAGCGACGATGCGTGCCTTGCGACCCGCTTTAGCCGCTTGAGTCTCTGCTTCAATGAGACTGAGCAACTTTCGATGGAGTCGCAGCGGTGCGGAGACGAGTTGTTTAAAACTTGAAGGAACTTTTTGTTCCCATACGGAGTCAAAAAAAGTTCGCGCATCTGCGCCAATTTCTGGGTTCGAAGTTAAAAGCCCCAAGTCCGTATATTGTCGAGCTGTCGCAGCATTGTAGTTTCCGGTTGAGAGATGAGTATAAAGTCGTGTGCCGCCCGCTTCTTTTCGAGTGACGAGCGCGACCTTGGCATGCAGTTTTAGTTTGCCAAATCCAAACGCGACCTCGACTCCGGCCTGTCTCAATTCCTCCGCGACTTTAAGATTGTTGAGTTCATCAAATCTGGCTCTTAGTTCGATGATGACCCGCACTCTCTTTGTTTTGGCCGCGCTTTTGAGCGCTTCGAGAACGGGAGAGAGCGCGTCGACGCGATAAACAGTTTGCTCGATCATTAAGACTTCGGGGTCCGTACAGGCTGCCTTGATCCAATTGACGAAGCTATCAAACGAGTCATAGGGGTGATGGAGCAGAAAATCTCGGTTGATTAACGCTGAAAAAACCTTGGGCGCTTGCGCTGCTGAGAGAGCTTTTGGAATCATGGGCTGAAGCGCTCGAAATCTCAGCGCCTCGCTTTTTGTTTGAATCTGCGAGAGCGCGGCGGCAATTCCATGCAGACCCATACTCGTGGCCGCAGGAAAAACTTCCTGGCTTGATATTCTCAACCCTTGAATCATTTTTTGTATCAACTGGTCCGTCAAGTCCCCTGACCACTGCAGACGCACGGGCCGCCCTCGCTCTCGACCACTGAGTTTGGATCGAACGTGCTCGGGGATTGATTCGGGATCTTCTTCTTCTAGATCAACGCCCAAATCTCCGTCTCGCGTCATCCGCACCAATCCAGGCAGACCTGAAATGCGAAATGAAGGTGCGAGATGAGTGGCGAGAAGATCATCCAAAAAATAGACAAAAGTTTTTTGAGAAGGTGCGTCGTTGTGGACAAACACCCATGGCAAAGACTTTGGAATTTTAAAGAGCCACTGCTGCCCAAAAATGACAGCCATCTGGAGGTTGTCGAGTGTCGAAACTTGAGAAAGTAAAAATGGCTCGGGAGGTGACAGCCTAGGCAATACTTGCTCCGAAAAAACCGAGCGCCCCAATTCAAACCCTTCGTCGCCTTCTTGGCTGCGCGCGACGAGATACACATCTTCTTTGGCGAGTTCTGTCGCGAGCACTTCGAAGGCTTCGGTCTGATGTCCCATAAATCGACTCACCGACTCCAGGAGGTTGGCACGAATTCGCAATAGTCTTCCGCGTTCTTTGGGATCACTCAATCGACGAATAGACTTGTTGAGCGAAGCAAAACGAATCATAAAAAACTCGTCGAGATTAGAGGACGTGATCCCCAAAAACTTAAGCCGCTCGAGCGGTGGATTTTGAATGTTGCGCGCTTCGGCGAGGACGCGTTCATTAAACTGAACCCAGCTCAAGTCTCTGTGAACGTAGGGCGTTCCTCGTGACACTAAGAGCGACGGAAGTGTTGGTAGGAGGAGCTCACCCACCGCGGCATACTCATTGAAAGTAGCTTTGGTGGCAAGCTCATGATAACCTCCTCGAATTGAGGGGTTATGAGACTTGCCATTATAGATTTGGGAACAAACTCCGTCAGGTTCGATGTCCATGAAGTCGGGCCCGACAATCAGGTGTACCGCCTCCATCGGTCAAAAATGATGATTCAACTGGGCGCGGGCGTGTTTTTGAAGGGCCGTCTTTCGGTCGCCTCAGCCGATCTTTGTGTCGAAGCCTTTAAAAACTTTAAGCGAACGATGACTGATTTTAAGGTCAATCGAATTGTCGCCTTTGGGACGGCGGCTCTGCGAGAAGCCAAGGACTCCGAGCGACTCATTCGCAGAATTCACAAAGAAGCCGGCATAAAAATCAGAATTATCCCTGGAGACGAAGAGGCTCGGTTGATTGCGCGAGGGGTGCTCAAGAATGAAGTCGGTCTGAGAGGGGCATTTGCGATTATTGATATTGGCGGAGGCAGTACCGAAGTGATTGCCTGTCAGAGCAAGAAGGTCGTGGCGCGAGCGAGTTTTGAGCTTGGAACAGCGCGCCTTCAGCAGGTCTTTCTAAAGAGCTCTCCCCCAAAGGCGGAACCAGGAAAGCCCTCGCCGATTGAAGACCTTCGTCGGCATATTCGAGGCTCACTGCTTTATCGTGTGGTTTCGGAAAACTGGCCGAGGAGTCGGCGAATTTTGGGCTCGAGCGGAACAGTCAAAGCAATATTGAAGATCATCAAACGGCGCACATCTCAGTCCTATATTGATCCCAAGAGTCTTAGAGACTTGGTGAATGAAATGAGCACGATGAAAAAATCTCAGCTTTTGAGAATTCCAGGCATGGAATCCAATCGAGTGGATATGATTTTATCAGGAGCGATTTTGCTCGAGGAATGCGTCAATGCGTTTAAGACAGAGCGAGTGGAGCCCACTGAGTTTTCACTACGAGATGGAATATTGGATGAGCAAGTCGAGATTCTTAAGTCAAACCGCCATCTTTTGCAGCAAGATCCCATCGACGATCTCTTTGAGACTGCCAAAGATTTGGGAGGCAAGCCCGATGAGCTAAATCTTGCTCTCAAAGTGAGTGACGATGTTTTTGAACGGCTCAAGCCGATTCATAAACTCAATGGAAACTGGAAAATTTATCTGCATGCCGGCGCTCTACTTCATGACTGCGGAAAGTCCATCAGTGCCATCAACTCATCCGAACACTCTGCCTATGTTGCAAGATTTGCGGATATTCCTCGATTTGAAGATTGGGAATCCGAGTTTATTGCGCAGCTTTGCCTGCGCGCAAAGTCTGGAAAAGTTCAAAAGAAGGATTTGCCCTTTAAGGGCGATCGTTTGAGACAAAGAGCTTTTATCAAAGTCCTTGCACTTCTGAGATTGGTTGCGGCATTGAGTTTTCAGCGCTCTCGCTCGATTCCGATCGAACGGGTTCGAGTGGATGGAGCTCGAGTGATCATTCAGATCCCCAGACGTTCTAAGGCCTCATTGCAAATATTGTTGGCGGATCCAAAAAAGAATTTATTTGAGGATGTCTTTAAGAAGAGCATTCATTTTGAGTTGGTATAATGATAACTTCTCATCCCTTTAAGTTAGTCCCCTTTGCAAAAGGCCCCGAGACGGAAGCCCTCAAAATCTTTGGTACAGCGAGTTATACACAAGAGCAAAAATTGGTTTGCGTAGAGATGAAACTCGAAGGGAGTCTTGGTCGTATTGAAGTTCCAGAACAGTCTCAGGAAACAAATCGAGAAGTCGGGCTTTGGGAAAAGACTTGTTTTGAAGTCTTTTGTGCTGAGACGGGTCGTCCCAATTACGAGGAGTGGAACTTTTCCCCCAGCGGGGCGTGGTGTTCGTTTGAGTTTGATGACTATCGCCGAGCGAAAATGGGCGGCTCTCCCCCTGAGCCAAAAGCCGCTCAGTGGACCAAATCTCAATCCCATTTGAGCTTGAAGCTAGAGGTGCCAACACGATTTGAAGGGGGCCTCAAGGTAGGAATCTCTGCTGTCTTGTTGCATCAGGGGAGCCTGAAGTCTTACTGGGCTCTTTCACATCCAAGACAGAAGCCCGATTTTCATCATTCGGCGGGTTTTATTTTGAGCCTTTCATAGACAAAATCGCTAGAGCCGCTAAAAATCTTCTGCTGTATGAAGGTACTCGTCACCGGGGCAGCAGGTTTTATTGGTTCTCATTTGTCACGCAAGCTTTGCGAAAATGGCCACCATGTTTTGGGAATGGATAATCTAAACCCTTACTATGATGTGAATCTCAAAAAGGCTCGACTCAAGACTCTTGAGGCTCAACCGCATTTTAAGTTTAAGCTGTTGGATCTTGTGGATCGTGCGGGATTAGAGACACTGTTGTCTGAGTTTAAGCCAGAGGTCGTCGTCAATCTGGCCGCTCAAGCGGGCGTGAGATATTCGCTTGAGAATCCTTATGCCTATGTTGATTCCAATTTGATTGGATTTGTGAATTTGGCGGAAGCATCCATCAAAAACGCTGTGAAACATTTTGTGTATGCCTCTACGAGTTCTGTTTACGGAATCAACGAAAAGCTCCCCTTTTCGCCACATGATTTGGCAGACCATCCGATTTCTTTGTATGCAGCGACCAAGAGAGCAAACGAGCTCCTAGCGCATAGTTATTCGGCGATTCATGGTCTACCGACGACGGGATTGAGATTCTTCACAGTCTACGGTCCTTGGGGACGACCGGACATGGCTTTGTTTTTGTTTACAGAGAGAATTTTGGCCGGAAAACCGATTCAGATTTTTAATCACGGAAAGCACGCACGGGATTTTACGTTTGTAGAAGATATAGTTCAGGGGCTCACACGAGTGGTGGAGGATGCAATTCCTTCAGGAAGCCCGCAGTGGAAGGGACTAAGCCCAGATCCAGCGATCTCTAAATTTCCTTATCGAATTTATAACATTGGAAACAATCAGATGGTGCCGTTAATGCGCTATATCGAGGTGTTGGAAGAAGTGCTTGGGCGTAAGGCAGAAAAAGAGCTTTTGCCAATGCAACGCGGAGATATTCCGGAGACACGCGCGGATATTTCTGACCTCGTCGAAGATCATGGGTACAAACCAACGACCTCGGTGGATGTCGGCGTCAGAAAGTTTGTGGAATGGTATAAAAGCTATTATGGAGCGGTTCAATGACTGCAACGAGAGGATATCAGATACGCAAACGCGTTTTGGTAACAGGTGGTGCTGGATTTTTGGGCTCTCATCTTTGTGAAAGACTTCTGGATGCGGGCAACGATGTTTTGTGTGTTGATAATTTTTATACGGGAACTCGAGAAAACGTAACTCACCTTTTGAGCCACACTCATTTTGAACTCATGAGGCATGATGTGACATTCCCGCTCTACGTCGAAGTGGATGAAATTTATAATTTAGCCTGTCCGGCCTCTCCGATTCACTATCAGTTTGATCCTGTTCAGACGACAAAGACGAGTGTCCATGGAGCTATAAATATGTTGGGGCTTGCCAAGCGAGTGAAGGCCAAAATTTTGCAAGCTTCAACGAGCGAAGTTTATGGAGACCCAAACGTGCATCCACAAACGGAGAGTTATTGGGGAAACGTCAATCCGATTGGGCCTCGCTCTTGTTATGATGAAGGAAAGAGATGCGCGGAGACGCTCTTTTTTGATTATCATCGGCAGCACAAACTAAGAATCAAAGTGGCTCGGATATTTAATACGTATGGGCCGCGCATGCATCCCAAAGATGGTCGTGTAGTATCTAACTTTGTTCTTCAGGCGTTAAAGAATGAGCCCATCACGATTTATGGAGAAGGAAATCAAACAAGATCCTTTTGCTATGTCGACGATTTGGTGGAGGGACTCATTCGATTGATGGCCTCACCTGATGATTTTTCGGGACCCGTCAATCTTGGAAATCCCGGCGAATTTACGATGAAGGAACTCGCTGATCTCGTGATCAAAAAGACAGGGTCTTCTTCCAAGTTAACTTATCTGCCTTTGCCTCAAGACGATCCCAAGCAGCGATGTCCGGATATTTCTCTAGCAAAGAAGGTCTTGAATTGGGCCCCACAAGTTGCCTTAGAGCAGGGGCTCGAAAAGACAATTTCTTACTTTAAAACGATGGAAGGCAAAACGGGAGGAGCGCAAATGAGCTCTCACCATCACAGAGCGCACGTATGACGAATGAAAATCTAAAGCAGCTTGAAGTATTGCTAAAGGAGATTGTTTCCACGCCGACGGGGCGACGAAGCTTTTTGGTCGCGGCACCTTTTATGCTGGCGGCCTGTGCTTCGCACGAGAAGTCGCGATATCGTGAAGGTGATAATAGCGGGCAGGAAACAGTCATTACTGTTGATGACGAAAAGCGAATGACTAAAGAGGTCCTTCCTCAGTTTAAGAAAGAGTATCCGGCCTTAAACAATCCCGAAGTGCAAAGCTATGTAGAGAGCATTGGGGAGAGACTCACACGAGCCAATCAACTGGAAAACAATCCGTATCAATATACTTTCACTGTTTGTGCGGCCCCACTCGTCAATGCATTTGCTTTGCCGGCGGGGACTGTTTTTGTCACGGCGCCACTCATTGCAATGGCTGAGTCTGAGGCTGAACTGGCGGGAGTCATTGGACACGAAATTGGGCATGTGAAGGCTCGCCACGCTGCGGAGAGAATGGATAAGGCGAAGCAAGAAAGTCGACGCAGCCTTTTGTATGGATTGGGTGGAGGCTTGCTGGGAGGAGCGGCTGGATTTGGACTCGGAAAGCTTCTTTGTCCTCCCAAAGACACGGAGTGCCTGGCGCGCGCGACAGCAATTGGAGCTGCTGCAGGGGCCGGAGGGGGTCTTTTGATTCAGAAGTTTGCGTTTATGGCAAACTCACAAGAAAACGAAATGGAAGCGGATCGTATTGGATTTCGCACGGCTGTGGTCGCGGGTTACTCACGAGACCATGTGGGAGATTTTTATTCCAAGCTCCAGAAAATGGAAGAGCAGCATCGTAAGGGCCAAGTAGAAATTTTGCAGTCCGTGACAGATGCCATGAGTACCCATCCACCGAGCAAAGAGCGGGTCGCTCAGATGGAGCTAATGAAAACCGAGAACGCTCAACTTCGTCAGGGCGAAGTCTCTTCAAAGAAGTTTGAGAAGATTCGAAAAATGGCAGAAGAGTGGACAGCTTCTCATCCGCCTAAGCGTCGCGGTTAAGTCAGTCAGACGAAGCAGAATGTTAATCAATTCGCATTGAAGCGGCTCGATCGAGTCTGTTCCAAATGCTTTCCCAAACTTCGCCGGAGCGATCATTTGATTTGCGCACAAACATCCATTTGATTCCAGAGGTCGAGAGTCTTCGCATTTCTGAGTAGAGATCTCGAGCTGCGAGGCGTGGATCAGGATTGAGGTTGAGCTCTGAATATCGACTTAAACTTGGAAATGAAAACTTTTTCTCAATTTGAGTCGCCGTCTCCTGAGAAGGAGTGCGGTGAGCGATGATGAGAGGGATCGCCGGTTGATAGTGTGTATCTGTGTGCCCAGGAGCGAGGGGAGAGGCTTCTACATTCGAGACGCGAATCAATTTTTTGAGGTGGGCGTCTTCGAGGGCGCGTTTGAGGTGTGAATGGGCAATCATCCCCGGCCTCAAAATCTTTACTTCCACTGATTGGGCGGTTTCATGGACTGCAACGACGGTGGATTCAATGCCGACTTGGCAATCTCCACCATCCACAACAAAGACAGAGTTGGAAAACTCAGATTTTACGTGTGTTGCTGCTGTAGGGCTCGTTCGACCAAACTTGTTGGCGCTCGGAGCAGCGAGAGGTGTCTTGAGTTCTCGCAGTATTCGCCTAAAGACGGGATGAGCTGGCATTCGAATCCCCACACTCTCAAGGCCAGCAGTGATCAAGGGATTTACCTGTTGAGTTTTAGGTGTGACGATGGTGAGCGGTCCAGGCCAGAAAGCTTTGGCGAGTACTGCCTCTGCTTGGCCCCATTTTTGCGCGAGCTTTGAGACTTCCTCAAAACTTGAGATGTGGACGATGAGTGGATCAAACGAAGGTCGATCTTTGACAGCAAAAATTTTTTTAATCGCAGCTTCGCTAAAGACATTTCCGGCGAGGCCGTAGACGGTTTCGGTGGGTAGAGCGACAACGTCTCCTTGAGAGAGCAGCTGACACGCTTTAGAAATCTCTGACCAAAGACTCATTCCAAGAACTTCATACCGACTTTATAGATCCCGTCATCTAGGCGTTTGACCCAAACGACCTCTGCCACCATCGGGTGCAGGCTTCCGACTTGAATTCTCCAGCGGTCATGGTTGGCGATCGCACGTTCGCTCAGCAAAACGAGGCAACAGCCCCCGTAGGCTTCTTCGTAAACGAGCGCGGTGGCTTCGGCGACAAACGAGCTTGTCACCGCTTCGAGCTGTACTTTGGCGGTGGTAATCTTGTCGGGTCTGTATCGAACGTGTTTGCGCTTTTTAGAAGGATCGTCTTTAGGATCCCAGTTTTTGCTCATGGCTCCCCCAGTATCTTTTATTATGAGGGAGGTTGAAGTTTGCGGCAGAGCAGGAACCCCGTTTGATGCGGGGCTTTATGCTGATTCGCTGCGGTGCACGCCGCGCATATTCTGTGCCAATATCTTTTTGCGCACTCGAATGTTCTCCGGAGTGACTTCGATCCACTCGTCGTTTTCAACCCACTCAATGCAGTCTTCGAGAGAGAGTTTTCGAGCAATATTGAGATGCACCAAGGCCTCTAAGTGAGAGGCTCGCATATTGGTAAGCTTCTTCTCACGGCAGATGTTGGCATTGATGTCGGCGTCTTTATTACATTCGCCAATAATCATGCCCTCGTAAACTTTTGTGCCGGGCTGAACAAAAAACACGCCACGATCTTCTAGGTTTCGAATCGCATACTCTGTTGCGACACCTTCACGATCAGCGATGATGGCTCCATTCACACGCATCTGGATATCGCCTTTGTGCGGCTGGTAGCCCAAAAATTCCGTACTAAACAATCCTTCTCCTCGAGTGATCGTGAGGTATTTGGAACGGATACCTAAAAGTCCTCGTGTGGGGATCTCAAAAGTGAGTCGAACTCGATTTCTTTCGACCGAACCATGATCAAATTTTTCGTAACCATGGAGGATTCCCTTTCGGCCCTGAAACAACGACGTGACATCCCCCACAAAAGCTTCTGGCAAATCTAAGATGGCTTTTTCAAAGGGCTCTAAGCGCTGACCGTTTTCTTCTTGAAAAAGAACGAGAGGCTTACCGATCATAAATTCTGAGCCTTCACGTCTCATTTGTTCGACCAAGATTGCAAACTGAAGTTCACCTCGTCCTAAAACACGAAATTGATCAGGAAGCTCTGTTTCTTCAAACTTTAGAGCCACATTGTGGCGAACTTCTCGCAAGAGTCGTTCGCGCAATTTTCGGCTCTGAAGTGGATCGCCCTCTGCACCAGAAAAGGGAGATGTATTCACAGAAAACAACATTCCAATTGTCGGAAGATCAACTTTGATTCGAGGTAGGGCATCTGTGGCTTCTGACCCCGTCAGAGTGTCTCCAATTTCTACTTCTTCAAAACCAGAGATCAAACCAATATCCCCTGCAACGAGTTCGTCGACTTCGAGTTCTCTAAGTCCGGAGAAGGTGGCGATTCGGCTGACAGAAAACGATTTTGCTCCTGCTTCACTCCTACAAAAAATTCGCTGATTGCGTTTTACCTTTCCGCCCATGACCCGACCTACTGCCAGTCGTCCCACGTAATCAGAATAGGACAAATTGGAAACGAGCATCTGAAAGTCTACGCCCTCATTTGTTTTGGGCGGCGGAATGGTTTTTAAAATTAAATCAAACATGGGCCGTAGGTCGGATTTCTTCTCGCCCGAAATTAACGCAGAGATATCGTCAAAGTTGAGAGTGCACCAGCCGTCTCGCGCGCACGTATAAACAATTGGGAAATCTGCTTGCTCTTCGTTTGCGCCCAACTCAATAAACAAATCAAAAGCTTGATTTACGACTTCTTTGATTCGCTTTCCGTCAGAGCACTCGGGTCGATCGACCTTGTTGATCACCAAAACGAGTTTGAGCCCTTGCTGAAGGGCTTTTTGCAAAACAAATCGAGTTTGAGGGAGAGGTCCTTCCGCAGCGTCGACGAGCAAGAGGGCGCCATCGGCCATTCCTAAAATACGTTCAACTTCACCACCAAAATCCGAGTGCCCTGGCGTATCGACGATATTAATTTTAGTATCTTTGTAAGAAAGCGATGCATTTTTCGCCTTAATGGTAATTCCGCGTTCTCGTTCCAAATCCATTGAGTCCATGACTCGATCATCGACGGATTCGTGGGACTTAAAGGTGCCTCCTTGACGGAGAAGATGGTCAACGAGGGTGGTTTTACCGTGGTCGACGTGAGCAATAATACAGATGTTTCGCAGTTCACTCATGAGGGTCCTATCAAAGCATCTGTTGTGAGATTCTCCTAGCACTTGGCCCCTCGATTTTTTAGAAAGGAGGCGATGGTGGGTTTATTGGGGCTATTGGTGTTTTTGGGGGTGGCCTATCTCCTCAGTGAAAGCCGTGGTCGAATCAAAAAAGAGATTGTTTTATGGGGTTTAGGCCTCCAGGTGATCTTTGCGGTTTTGGTTTTGGGAATTCCCCGTTGGGGCATTCCGGGGGTGCTCAAACCGCTTTTTGAGGGGCTCAACTCTGTTTTTGTGGATCTTTTGGCATTTACGGACAAGGGCAGTGAGTTTGTCTTTGGCTCGCTGGTGAGCAATCAAAGCTTCGGTTTTATTTTTGCATTTAGGGTGCTGCCCACGATTATCTTTTTTTCGACTCTCGTTGCCGTTTTTTATCATTTGGGGATTTTGCAGAGAGTGGTTCGGGGCCTGGCTTGGGTGATGAGAAAGCTCATGCCTGTCGGAGGGGCGGAGAGTCTTTCAACGGCGGCGAATATTTTTTTGGGTCAGACCGAAGCTCCTCTCATGATCAAACCCTATTTGCCCAGAATGAGTCGCTCAGAGCTACTGTGTGTGATGATTGGAGGAATGGCCAATACTGCGGGCGGTGTACTGGCGGCCTATGTCGCTCTTTTGCATACGAGATTTCCTGAAATTGCAGGACACTTACTCACCGTGAGTTTTATGTCTGCTCCGGCAACGCTTTTGATTTCAAAAATCATGCTCCCTGAGACTGAGAAAATTGTTTCGGAAGATCGCGCAACGTTAGACACCAAAAAAATTGACGCCAATCTTTTGGAAGCTGCGACCCGAGGGGCAGCCGAAGGATTATCTCTGGCGCTCAATGTGGCGGCGATGTTGATTGCATTCATTGCGCTTGTCTATATGTGCAACTCACTCTTGGGATGGACGACAGGACTCTTTGGATATCACATCACGCTTCAACAAATTTTGGGTTATGCCTTTGCCCCCGTGGCCTGGCTTTTGAGTGTGCCAGGCGGAGAGATTTTTGAAGTGGGCCGGCTTCTCGGAGAAAAAGTCGTTCTTAATGAGTTTGTCGCCTATGTTTCGCTCTCAGAGATTTCTGGGAGTTTGAGCGATCGCTCGGTTTTGATCGTGTCGTATGCGCTTTGTGGGTTTGCAAATTTCTCATCGATTGGAATCCAAGTCGGTGGAATCGGCGCGATGGTTCCAGAGCGTCGCGGAGATCTTGCGCGCCTTGGCCTAAAAGCTTTGATCGGCGGTAACCTCGCGACCTTTACTTGTGCCGCCCTTGTCAGCTTACTCTACGGCTGACGCGACGCTCCAATCAGTCTTGACGCTTTTTTGCGAACCTTAAGAAGTCTCACTTTATTTGCCGTTTAATAAGGAGAGATCAAAATCTTGGTCTCAGCCGCGCTGCTCTCTCTTGCGTTAGTCGAAATAACTTATCGAAGGAGGTCCTATGGGCCGCAATTGACGCTCAACAGCAACTGCCAAGGGCAGCGTTGACGCGAAAAATTAAATCTCCGCAAATCCGCGTATGGAGCGGACGAGCGAGATAAAAAATAGAATTCTGCTTTAGGCATAGAGCCTAAAGCCGAGAATGTTCGAGATCGCTTGAGTTTTGCGGCACATTGATGCGCCGCAGAACACAAGAGGTTGAGAACTAAAAATTGGAGGAACTAAATATGAACATAGGTACAAGCTCGTCATTGGGCATCAGCATCCAGATGAACAAGACGACAAGCGCCATCAATAGGTCGCTGGAACGCTTGAGTACGGGCCGAAGGGTCAATCGCCCGTCCGACGATCCAGGAGCCTTTAGTGCCAGCGTGACTCTCGATTCCCAGCTTCGAGGTCTTACGCAGGCCAACATTAACATCAATACTTCGCTGGGGCTTTTGCAGACCGCAGACTCGGGAATGGAAAGTCAGCTCGATATTCTGACTCGAATTCGTGAGATTGCGGTTCAGGGAGCGAGCTCTACTCTGACGAGTGCGGATCGATCGAATCTTAATAGCGAGCTTCAGGCTTTGCTCGAAGAATATCGTCGAATCGCATCCGAAACAGACTTCAATGGCATGAATCTCTTGGACGGAAGTTTTGGAACTCTCACCGTTCAGCTCGGAGCAAACGTTGGAGATGATCTTGGAGTCGATATCGAATCCACATTGGCATCGGATATCTTTGAAAAGCTTACAGGCGCGGGGACATTTAAAACCGCAGTGACTTACTCAGGAGGTCTCGCACCCTATGCTGTAGCGACAGGAGATATTGATTCGGATGGGGATATTGATCTCGTCGTCTCAGAAGTCGGCTCAGGATCCGCGACGAACACGGTTGCGATCTATAAAAACTCGGGTTCTGGAGCTTTCACAGCGAGAACCACTGTTCTTGTGGGAACCGATCCACGGGATGTTTCGTTGAGAGACTTAAATGGGGATGGTGTTCTCGATATCGTCACAGCGGATTATGACGATGATACTGTTTCGGTTCTTAAAGGGACCGGCGACGGAACTTTTCAATCGCGAGTCACCTACGCTGTGGGAGATGGACCACTCGAACTAACCGAAGCCGATGTTAATGCTGACGGAAATCTCGATATCATTGTCGCAGATTATGGAGCAGCAGGAGCGGGAAACACGATTTCTATCTTAAATGGAAATGGTGACGGGACCTTTCTGTCTCGAACAACTCTTCTTGTGGGTACGGGTCCTGTGGGAGTGGTTGCTGAGGATCTCAATGGAGATGGCAAGGTGGACTTTGCGGTGGCCAATGTGGGAGGTGGTGCCAACGGTGTCACAACCTATATGAATCAAGGGCTCGGCAGCTTTGTGATCTCCGCCACGCTCACAACCGGCACAACTCCTGGAGGGATTGTCTCGGGTGATTTTGATGGAGATGGAGATCGAGATCTTGCGGTTTCGAATGCAGGCTCTACAACACTCACCCTCTTTAGTAACAGTGGTTCTGGTGTCTTTACCAATGCGACCACTCTGACGGCAGGAACAGCGCCGCAGAGAATGCGCGTGGGAGACATCAACAACGACGGGCGTGATGATATTGTGGCTGCCAATTTGACCACAGCCACTCTCTCGCTATTCACTCAAAACGGTGCGTTTAGCTTTACGACAGGAACAGCCGTGGCGAGCTCGAATGCGACGGGATTCTACGATGTGGGGATGGCAGACTTTAATGGAGACGGAGTACTCGATTTTGCGATTCCAAACACGGGGAGCATTTCATCGACAACGTCTTCTTCGATTGGAATCCATATGGCCAATACTGTCACATCGACCGCTGAGGGAGATGTCACTGTTGTGAGCCAGGCCAAAGCGTCTGCTTTGATTGACATCGTCGACGATGCCATTGCGGCGATCAACAGTCGGCGCGGAGATTTGGCGGCGGTTCACAATCGCTTAGAATCCGCAGCGGCGAGCAATCTTTTGCTTCAGGAGGCCTACTCCGATGCGTTGAGTGCTTTGGTCGATGCTGACATTGCTACGGAGACCGCAGAACTCGTCAAAAATCAGGTTCTGCAACAGGCTCAAGTTGCGGTAGCGGCACAGGCCAACTTACAAACACAGGTGGTGCTAGGACTTCTTCGCAATTAGGAAAGGCTTGAGATAAACTCGAGGGGATAAAAGGAATGAGCGATAACCTCAAAAGTAAAAAGCGTAAGCTCGAACAAAAGACAGTGATGTCTGAGCTTGCGACGGCGATGGACGATACGCGTTCCTCCATTGCTCTTTTGGATGCACTCGCTTTATTTAAGAGCAAGAATACGACCGTACATCATATATCGTCTGCGATTTGTTTTGACCCAACAATATCGGAGACGCTGCTACGCGAGGTCAATTCGCCTCATTTCTCACTCCCCAACCGAGTCAGCAGCATTTCTCATGCCATTTCACTCTTGGGCTTTCAGCGAACACAGGAAGTGATCGCGGCAAGTTCCAAAAATGAAATGTATAAAAACGTGGAGAATTCCTATTTTGAGCTGGTCTCCTTTAAGAGGCACTGTGTGGCGGTGGGATGTTTTGCAGAGCAGATTGCAAGACATCTCAAACTCAATGAGCCCAAAGATTTTTTTAAAGCGGGATCGCTCCATGATATCGGAAAATATTTTTATCTCACGCAAGCACCGGCTCAGTTTGAGGAACTCGTCAAAGCTGCAAAGAAAGAAGGCGTTCCCCTTTATGAAGTCGAGCGGAGTATGCTCGGTACCGACCACGCAGAACTGGGAAACATAATGGGCCATCAATGGGATTTGCCTGAGCCGATTTGTGCGGCGATTCGCTATCACCATGAACTGACTCCTCAGGTTGAGGATCGTCTCACGAGTCGAGAGTCACAAATGGTCAAAGTCGTTTCCTATTCGAATTTGCTTTCGCATGGTCAAACGGACAAACAAGGCAGTACGGGCTTTAGGGTTTCGATCAAAGACCTTCCCCCACCTCCCGGAGTGATTACGGATGAGGATTTAGGAGTCATCATTGGTTTGGCCGAAAACCAATTCAAAGATGAGTGTGAGCTTGCCGGCATCACTCGCTAAGAGTGTATAGTTGGTGCGTGATCTGGGTTTTGGGATTTATTCTGAGTTTCGTGGCCTCCTCTCTTCAGGGAGCCTCATATGTTTGGCCCACACAAGATTGGAAAACTTCTTCACTCCAAGCCGCAGGGGTTGATGCCCAAAGATTTGAAGAGTTTTTGTCTTATACATTTCCTGAGAATCTTGACTGGGAGTCTCGAGAAGGGATCCGAACCGAAGGGCTTGTGGTCATTAAAGAAGGGCTCTTGATCTATGAACGCTACGCTCGAGGCTATGGCGCACAAAAGAGGCATCGAGCTTGGTCAGTGAGCAAGTTTTTACTGAATGCACTTACGGGCGTGGCAATCAAAAGAAAAATTCTGAGTCTCGATGATTCTGTTTCAAAATTTTTGCCCGAATCCGAACAAGAGAAATTTCAAACAGTGAAAGTTCGCGATCTTTTGTCTTGGTCCTCGGGCCTCGAATGGTCCGAGACATATGAATACAATCCTTTAGCCTCTTCGGTGATTGCGATGCTCTATTCGGTAGGGGCTCACAACATGGCTCGATTCGTAATGGATTTGCCGCTTTCTGATTCGCCAGGGAAAGAGTTTCGTTACTCAAGTGGGGACTCCAATCTCTTGATGCACGTTTTGAGGCAGGCGTTGTCCAAAAAAGAATACGAGAATTTTCCGTGGGCAAGTATTTTTGATCCTCTCGGCATGAAGTCGGCCACCTTGGAAAGAGATCCTGAAGGACTTTTTGTGGCATCATCTTATTTACATGTGACAGCGAGGGATCTGGCCAAACTCGGATTGCTTTATCTCAATGATGGGGTCTGGAATAAGAATCGAATTCTTCCAGAGGGCTGGGTATTTAAGAGTTCTCGGATTGTCCCAAGCTACCGACAAACCGAAGCAGATCGTCACTTAAAGCATCTGAGCCCGGGCCTTCAAATTTGGGTGAATCGTGAAGAACCTCAGCGGGGAATCTCAAAACCCTTGGCAGATGTGCCGAGCGATATGATTGCGGGACTCGGACACTGGGGGCAGGCCATTTTTATGATTCCTTCGGAAAGAATCATTGTTGTGAGGTTTGCTGATGATCGAGATTTGAGTTTTGACGCCAATCGGTTTTTAAAGCTTCTCTTGGATTCGCGATGAAGACACTACTATACTCTTTTGTATTCATTCTCATTTTGTTTCTCTTGGCGTTTCTGGGTTTAAATTGGAAGCATTTCAAAAATTTTCCACAAGTTCTTCCTACGTTTCAGGCAAAAGAAGTATGCAGTTGCCTTTATGTCAGTGAGCAGGGTGAGAACTATTGTCGCGAATTGGTGAGACAGTGGCTTCCTTCCGCCACGCTGATTATTGAGAGCGAAGCAAGGCGAGTGAAGGCTCGAGCCTTTGGGGTCGAGCGGAGTGCAAGATTCGAGTCATTTAAGTATGGTTGTCAGCTCGAATAGAAGCCTTTAAATCTCCGCAGTTTTTTCATGTCACTATCTTTTGCGGATGCAGCGCCACAACCCGCATGGCATGTGCTTCATCGCTTATAATAAAGGCAGGAGATTGAGTCTATGTCAGGGAAGACGTTGGCCAGAGTCATTCCATTTCGGCCCCCACCCGCGCCCTTTTCATTGGAGGGCTTTTTGCGTCAGGTCGAGAGGCGTAACTTTGATCGTGCGGTCGAAATCCTCAGTGAGATTTTCTCGTTGAGTGAGAACCTTGCTTTAGAAAGCCTGGGAAGGTTTCTGGAAAATTCAAGAATGCGACCCAACTTGTCTTTGCGGCTCATCGAACTGAGAGAGGCGCTCGGAGAGAGTCGAATTCACGATGCCATGGAGATTCTCAATGAAGCTTTTAATATTCGAGGGGCCGATGCGCTTTGGGTTCTTCAGGCGTACAAGCAAAATCTCATGAAGAAGACCGAAACTCAGCACTAGAATCTTGGTTGAGTTTTGGAGGCGATTGATAGTGCTCAATGGGGGTTCGCGAAAATCTCAGAGGACTTCTGAGGCAGGGGGTCTTTCCGTCGTTCATTGTTGTAAAGAGCTCTCGCGCAATAGTTTGAGGATGATTCTTCACTTGCTCGAGATTCTGGATAGGGCCAAAGGGAAAGCCCTGATTCTCAAAGATCTTGAGCCAATTCGCAGTGGGGTGTTCTTTGAGAGCCCCTTCAAGAAGTGATTCGAGCGAGAGTCGATTCTTGACCCTCTCTGGATTCTTTGAAAATCGCAAATCGGATGACCATGTTTGGTTCATGGCCTTTGAAAGGGCATCGAATTGATGATCGTTTCCGATAGTGAGCATGATCCAAGAATCTTTCGTGCGATAACTTCCGTAAGGGACGATGCTAGGGTGTCGGTTTCCAAGGAGACTCGGGACTCGATGGTCTGACAAAAATCCCATCGCGATGTTGACCAAGGCGCTGACCTGCACATCAAAAAGTGCGAGGTCAAGGGCTTGTCCAAGGCCTGACTTTTCGCGCTCTCGCACGGCGGCCAAAATTCCGATCGCCGCATAGAGTCCCGTCATGAGATCGGTGACGGCGACACCCACTTTAGTGGGCCCAGACTCAGGTGAGCCGGTGATGCTCATCAATCCAGACATGGCTTGAATAAGAACATCATATCCCGGCGCATGTGCTAGAGGCCCAGTATGTCCAAATCCAGTAATGCTGCAGTAAATGAGTTTGGGATTTTGTGGACGAAGACTCTCATAGTCCAGGCCAAATTTTTTGAGAGAATCTGTTTTAAAATTTTCTACCAGAATGTCCGCAGAGTGAATGAGGTGGAGAAGTTTTTTGTGGTCCTCTGAATTTGCAAAATTAAGTGCGATGGATTTTTTGTTTCGATTGACGGTCAGATAGTAGCTACTTGTTTCCTCGAAGTAAGGAGGCCCCCAACTCCGCGTTTCGTCTCCTTCGGGAGGCTCCACTTTAATCACATCGGCACCCAGATCCGCCAAAATCTGAGTCGCCGAAGGTCCTGCCAGCACACGAGAAAGATCGATCACTTTGAGGCCAGAAAGTGGCAACATGAGGGCGTTTTAGCTTTCTGTTTTAGTTTTGTCGCTGGTAGATTGTGCGCGTGGATGAGATTTCAATTTGGCGTCAGTCCTTTTTTGAGGAGCTAGAGTCCGCATTTTTATACGACTGTATCGCGCGCTGCGAAAATCATTCGGGGAGACAGAATTTATTTTTGCGACTGGGCCAGGAGTCACGGGAACAAGCCAACGTCTGGAAGAAGAAGCTCATCGACTCCGGAATTCGCGCCGAAGATTTGGTTCACCACCCCTCAGTGAGAGCTCGGTTTGTCACCGTGTTGATCAGACGCCTGGGACCTCGTGCCATTTTGCCTGCGCTTGCGGCCATGAAGGTGAGAGGACTTTCGGTGTTTCAGGACGGCGAGGTCTCTCACAGCGACGTTGGCGAGAAACTCAGACATCGAGCGATTCGAACTGGCGGCAACCTTCGCGCCACTGTTTTTGGAATGAACGACGGATTGATTTCAAATATCAGTTTGATTCTCGGGATGGCAGGGGCGACTGAGAACTCGCAAGTTTTAGTGACGGCAGGTGTGGCGGGCCTCTTGGCGGGAGCTTTTTCGATGGCCGCTGGAGAATATATTTCGGTTCGCTCGATGCGAGAGCTTTATGAGCATCAAATGGCGCTCGAGAAAGCCGAGCTCAAAGAGTTTCCGCAGGAAGAAGCCGAAGAATTGGCGATGATCTATGAAGCCAAAGGGATGGAGAAGGAAGAAGCCCGGCGTGTGGCTCAGAGACTGATTGCCGATCCAGTGCGTGCGCTCGACACTTTGGCGCGCGAAGAACTCGGCATCAATCCGCAGGATTTAGGTTCTCCCATGGGGGCTGCGATTTCGAGTTTCTTGGCCTTCGCCGTTGGAGCAATTATTCCTGTGATTCCATTTTTTGTATTTGAACAAGCCATGTTGATCAGCACTATTTTTGCAGGTTTTGGTTTGTTTTGTTTGGGAGTCGGCACCAGTTTGTTTTCGGGACGAAACGCTCTTTGGGGAGGACTCAGAATGCTTCTCATTGGTTCGGCCGCGGGAGCGATCACGTTTGGCGTGGGCAAGCTCTTTGGACTGAGTGTTGGTTGAGCTCTCCAGGCCCAAGCTCCTGAAAAACCTAATAATTACAATAATTTAGAATCATCTATCAGTCACTTCGTACTGGCTTTCTGTCTCATGAGGTGTCGCCATCAGAAGGTGGAGGTTGAATCCAAGATTTGTTAGTCATGTGGACAGTATGTTGAGTGAACAGAGTCCCCAAGGATTGAGCCCGATGGCCCATACAAATCAGAAGCCCGCGAGACGATTCAAAAGTCGAGCGATTCGGATCGGCAATCTTTGGATGGGGGGAGATCATCCAGTTGTTGTTCAGTCGATGACTACTTCTGACACGATGGACATCGCAGCCACCGTTCAGCAAGTGAGAGAATTAGTAAAAGCAGGTTGTCAGGTGGTTCGTATTACGGCGCCTACTGTTCAGGATGCCGAGGCACTCAAGCAGATTCGGGATCAGATTCGGGCAGAAGGGCTAGATGTTCCTCTTGTGGCGGATATTCATTTTTTGCCAGCAGCGGCAATGGTGGCTGCTGATTATGTAGAAAAGGTTCGAATCAATCCGGGAAACTACGCCGATCGAAAAATGTTCAAAGTTCGCGAATACACCGACGCAGAGTATTCGGATGAGCTCGAGCGGATTCACGAAAAATTCAAACCCTTGGTTTTGAAGCTCAAGGATTTAGGCAAAGCCCTTCGCATTGGAACAAATCATGGCTCGCTCTCCGATCGAATCATGAATCGCTTTGGAGATTCTCCAGAAGGAATGGTCGAAAGCGCTTTTGAATTTGCCGAAATCTGTCGTCAGTATGATTTTCATAATTTTTGTTTTTCGATGAAAGCCAGCAATGTGGGCGTAATGGTCACGGCGTACCGTCTTTTGGTTGAGCGCCAGATCCAAAGGGGTTGGGACTATCCTATTCATTTGGGAGTGACAGAGGCCGGCGACGGAGAAGATGGTCGAATGAAATCGGCCATTGGAATTGGAACGCTCCTTGCTGAGGGGATTGGAGACACTATTCGAGTGTCCCTGACAGAAGCCGCCGTCAAAGAAATTCCCGTGGCAAAGGCAATTGCTCAGAGGTTTCCAAGAGATTCAAGTCCTCGGCCAGAAGGCTACCGAGCTTTGTTGTCTCAAGAAAAATCAAAACTTCCTGAGGTCTGGTATGTGGCAAAGGATCTAGAAACATTGAAGGCGGATTTGAGTGCGACCACACTGCGGCCCGATGTCGTCCTTTTTGAAAACATGGAAGACATGATCGATGAAGCTCACTTTTTGAAGCTTCAGCTCAAATCAATTTTTGGCTCAACCCCTTTTTCTGTCGCCTTTTCGGCGGATGATCCGCTGCTCAAGGAGCCGAGGAACTTAAGAAAGCTGGCCACGGTGACAGATGTATTTGTTTCCGAAAACCCCCAATTGACGATCCTCGAAAACAAACCCGTTGTGCGTTTGGTCGAAGGCGTCGATCGTTTGAAGTCCTTGGAAGGCTTTGATCCACAAAACGTTGTTTTGTGGAATGCTCCCCGATCTATTGAAGACTTGGATCGAGTGATTGATTTGAGTCTTTCGTTGGGATCTGCATTTGTGGATCTCAATTTTCGAGGGATTTTGGTGAGACGATTGCCGGCAGGCGAATCCTTGAGGCTTGGATTTGGAATTTTGCAAGGAACCCGCCGACGAATGTCTAAGACAGAGTATATTTCTTGTCCCTCGTGTGGACGGACTCTCTTTGATTTGGAAGAAACCACGGCACGCATTAAGTCTGTGACGTCGCACTTGAAGGGCGTCAAGATTGCGGTCATGGGCTGCATCGTCAATGGTCCTGGTGAAATGGCAGATGCAGACTTCGGGTATGTGGGTGGAGCACCAGGTCGAGTGAATCTCTATGTCGGCAAAGAATGTGTGGATCGCAATATCCCATCAGCCGATGCCCCAGGAAAATTAGTAGAACTCATTAAGACGCATGGACGTTGGGTCGAGCCCGCGACTGTCAATTAGGGAGCGAGCTTGCCTCGCTCCTCAAGGCTGATCCATCCGAAGCGATGAGCCGTATAGGGACCAATCGCAAAATCTTCAAATCGTTTAGGGGCTTCGCTTTTGAGCGAACTCAAAGCAATGTCTCGGCCCATGAGCTCCGCTTTTGATTGAGGAAATCTCGGCTCTCTCAGTGGATCCGGGAGTCCTTCGGGATTCATCGGGATTCCTAAGCCCTTGTCACGATAAGAGAGAGCTCCATACACCAGTGCGACCTCGCGAGCGACGGAGCTCATAATGCTCAATCTATTTTTTTGTGGAAACGAAATGAAGACGATTCCTTCTTGAGAGTCTCTCGAAGGAATAAATTCTTCGGGAAACAGTCGATCGGCGTTTTGACTCACTGTGGGATGAACATAGAGGTAGATGAGAGCGCTAAATTCTTCTTGGACACGCCGTCGAAACGGACTCAGGAATTTGAAAACTTCAGTGGAGTAGGCAAGGTCCTGAAAATTATCTTGAGTTGAAATGCCTTGCATGAGCAACTCGGGATTTCCGAGTTTGAGCGAAAGAACAGACTCTGACTTTCCTGTGTATCGTCGATATTCCGAATTGAAGAGGTTCTCGACATCTTTGAGATTTGGAGAACTGGAGGATTCAAGAGTTTCTCGAATCTGAGTGAGTTGAGAAGCTTCGCCCTCGCCCAAGAGAGCCAGATAAACTTTTTGAGTGGGCAAAAAGGGAACTCGCCGATCCATGAGAGTCTCTATGAAGTGAGGAAGTGATTGCAGACCCCAGAATGCTAAGGCACCAATCGTCAGAGCGATGCCTGCGAGTTGAGCCCAGGTTCTGATGAACATCCAATCACGTGGTTTGGGGACTTCTTGGGCCTTGCTGGTGCGCTCCTGATAGATCGAGCTAGGGAGTGAAGGAGCGTGATTCGCTTTATTGAGCCGCTCAATCTCGGCAAAATCCTTCATGATCGCTTCGCGATCACGATGGTGGGTGATTTGATCTTCGACTTCTTGTGCACCTGAAAACGTTCTCTTTTCAAAGGCATCAAGCGCGTCGTTGGACATGATTTCTTCTGCAGGAATTTGAAGCACCAAAGTCTCGCGATGATCCTTGCCCAAAGATGAAGTGTGGATGCGTTCCTTGACAGAAATTCTATTCATCGAAGTTTGCTTGGGTGAGTATTCGGGGACCGTCGCCGAATTAAAAACCTCGCGAGGAAGTTCATCTCCAAAGGATTTTATCTGAGAGGTCTTTTGGACGACCTCTTTGGGAGGCAGACCTTTCATGATCTTTCGTCGTTCGTCTTCGGTGAGAGGGTAATGCCTTGTGGCTTCATCCGCTTGATCGGGGATAAAAGCGGTATGTTCCAAATCCTCAGGTTCGTGAGTCGCCGCCACTTGACCTTGTGGTGCTGTCTTTTTGAATTCTTCTTGAGATGCTTGCGACGCAGCTTCGCGAAGCGCGCGTTGGACAACTTCGAGCTCTTGAATCATGTCTGCGCTAAAGGCGGAGCGCATGTATTCGGATAGCTTTTTCTTGTAGTACTCTCGTGTGGCTCTCGCCGAAAAATCAATTTCAAGTTCCGTTTTGAAAGCTGACACAATGGCCTGATGAAGTTCGGGGCCGGACTGAAATCTTTTGCGTGCTGATTTGTTGAGACAAGCAGAAATGATTTCCCGAATTCCTTTGGGCACAGATGGTCCGACAATTCGAATATCCGTCACTCGCCCATCGATGACCTTTTTAAGGAGAGAATTGGCATTCTCAGCTTGAAACGGAAGTTGCCCAGTCAGGATTTGGTAGTAGACAACCCCGAGGCTATAGAGATCGCTGGCTCGAGTGACCGGTTCGTTCACGGCTTGTTCGGGGGACATATAGGAAAGTTTTCCCATAGCACTTTCTGAAAATCCCTGCTGCAGGCGGCTCTCCGCTGTCGCGATTCCAAAGTCGACGAGTTTTACTTCGCCTTGGTAGCCCACCAAAATATTTCCGGGACTGATGTCACGATGGACAATATTGAGTTCCCGCCCTTTAGAATCCTTGAGCTGATGGGCAAACGAAAGAGCCTTGATCACCTCAAGAATGATGTATGTAGAGATTTCGAGCGGGAGGCGTGGGATCTCCTTTTGATCAATCTTCTTGATAGGAACATCGAGACTTTTGCCGTGGACGTACTCCATCGCGAGAAAGAATTCGGACTTGTGGCTGCCCAGGTCGTAGACAGCGGCAATACTTGGGTGATTGAGCAGAACGCCCACTTTGGCTTCATGAATGAGGAGGTCGACAAAAGCTTTGTTGGAATTGAGGTGCGGAAGAAGGCGCTTAATCGCCAAAAACTGGCCCTGAAACTCCCGTTTGTCAGAAGTTCCGAGCAGGACTTCGGCCATTCCTCCAAGGGCAATGCGAGCCCAGAGGGAATAAGGTCCAAAGGGGAATGCTTCTTTGAATGCTTCCATAATGCTTCCAAAATGGAGGGCTGAGCCGTCGCATAGAAAGGCACAATCCCCCACCTTTTATTATGCCTCGGCTGCGGGTTTGCTGGAGGGCATCAACCCCAAAAATGGTCATGACAAATGAGAAGACTTGCGCAATGTTGCAGGGCACCGGCTTTGAACACCCTCTTCGGGGTGTTTAACAGATGCCCAGATAGCTCAGTCGGTAGAGCAGAGGACTGAAAATCCTCGTGTCGTTGGTTCGATTCCGACTCTGGGCACATTTTTGAATTGTCCAAAGTTTTTTGGACAAGATGCATTTTAAAAACATCAGAGAAATCCAGCACATCATCTCGAGCACGGCCCTTGCAATTGCCTAGGCTCTATATGCTGAAAGTGCTGTGGATCAAAACTCAATGGTGTGTGCTGGTATGGGTCACGACTCTTTTTTTGGCGGCATGTTCGGGCGGCGCAGGTGGAGGCAGTGGCGCACGTGACAATTCATCCACCGCAAACGGAAATTCGGAAGTCGGTGAAAATTCTAATCCTTCGCAAAATCGCTCTCCGGTGATTGTGCTCAATGGGCAGCAATCATTAGTTGCGGGGGCGTGCCAAAACTTTTCTGATCCGGGAGCGATAGCGAGTGATTTTGAAGACGGAGATTTAAGTGCCAGTGTGACGATAACTGACAGTCCTGCACTCAATCTCTCAACCATAGGAACTTATGTGCGAACGTATCGCGTTTCGGATTCAAGAGGCGAAATTGCCACCGTCACAAGAAATATTGAAGTCAGACATCTGACAAATCCGACGATGATTCCTGCGGTACTGACTAACGAAACTGCCGAAGCCAGTCGAGCAGTCAATGCGACTTATACAATTCAGCAGTCCGTAGAGGTGCGAGACAGTTGTAATCAGCCTCTCGACATAACGAGATTGCCTGCTTCGATTTCTCTCAACGTGATCGCTGACCATCTGGTGACTTTTGCAGCAGTCGATGCATCGGGAAATCTTTCGCAGCGGCAGATGACGGTACTTGTACGAGACACTACGTCTCCGTCAATAGCACTGGCGAATGGAGTTCAGTCACTCATGAATGTCAGTTTTGGAAGTTCAATTGCTCAGCCCCAAGGTTCCGATGTTGTTTATAGTGATACCTTCGATCTCAACCTTGCTCTCCCGGCGATTTCGATTAGCCGGGATGGGACTGCGGTTTCCTCTGTGAATACTTCGATCGCGGGAACTTATTTGGTTCAGTATTTGGTGCGTGATTCTTCCAATAATACTCAACAAGTGGGGCGAACCATTATTGTAGGAGCCGACACGATTGCACCGATGATTTCTCTTAATCTCCCAGCAATCACTCAAATCGAAGCAGGTGCACCAAATGTGTTGCAGCCCACTTTGACCGATGTCACTGCGAGCGATAATTCGGCCATCCCTCCCACGGTATCTTTTGTGATTCTACGAAACGGACTCGAAGTGGGGAGCTTGAGTTCGATGGTCTTAGGGGAAAATGTCATTTCTTATACTGCGAGAGACGCGGCAAATTTGACAGCAACAGTGAGTCGAACTTTGTTCGTTCGAGACACGACTCCGCCCAATATTTCTCTCGCAAATGGAATTCCAGCATCCCTCAATGTTGCTTTTGGCGGCGCTGTGATCCAGCCTTCAGTCACCGATGTCAACTTCAGCGACAGTTTTGACACTAACCTTGCTCCCCCCCAAATATCGCTGACCCTGAATGGAGAGAGTGTCGTGCAAATCAATACGCTTTTGCCGGGAGTGTATATTATTCGATACGTCGTCCGCGACTCTTCTCAAAACACGCGAGAGGTCACACGAAGTATTGTTGTGGGCACAGGAACGTCTGAGCCAATTTGCCCGGATTCGACCACATTTCGCTTTAGGCCTGTTTTGACTCCGCTGCCTCAGACGACTGATCAGAATATATTTGAATCGGTCTCAATGAATAATCGAGGCCAAGTGGTAGCCAATGTGGGGATTTTTGGAGCCGCCGCATCGTATCTTTATGATTCAAGGGCAGATCAGATCGCAGAGATATTCTGGACTTCTGCTCCAGGGCAGACCGGAACATCATTTCGACCTCATTTGATCAATGACCAGGGCGATGTTGCCGGATGGCTCATCGATCATGATCAGCAGGGTGAAACTTATCTGGGATTTCGAGGGTTGGGGCAGAGTCCTCAAGTCGTCGACTTTGGAGGTGCAGGCATGGATTGGCTCATTAATCACTACCTCACCGCTCTGAACAATAGCGGAATGCTCGCGGGAAGTTCTGGCAATCCTACCTATCGAGGTTTTTTTACCTACAACCGGACTCAACTCATCGGACTTCCCGAAACTCCCAATACGAGAACTTATGTCACCTCCATAAATGATGTTGGATCTGTTGTCGGCTTTTTGGAGTCACTGACGGGGGGGACTCAAGCGTTCTTCTATAATCCCCAACAGCCTAATTCTCCTCCTGTTGTTTTGAGTTCTCCCGAACTCGCCGGCTTTCAGTTTTATGAAGCGATTGCGATCAATAATCAAAATCAAATTTTGATTAAAGCCAGAGAGGGAGGACTCAATCGCATTCTTCTCTGGCAGAATGCAACAGCGACTCCGCTGGATCTGTTATCCCTGAGCAATTACGCAGATATCAACAATCTCTCCCATGTGGTTGGAGCGATTATAGATGGAAGGCATCGCGCTGCTGTCATCAAAAACGGACAGACTTTGATTATCGAGGATCATCTTGAATCAACGCCAAATCTACTGGATTTTCAGATTTTTCAGGCCAACGAGATTAATGATGCGGGAGAGATTTTGATCAAATATGGATACAAACCTAGTCCTTCGCAGTCCTTCAATTGGCGATATGGTGTTGTGCAACCAGTTTGTAGCAGTTTATCCGGTGCCGCAAGTTCAGCGAACTTAGACTGATTTAGCGAGCTCGGCTCTTTAATTCGGAGTCGTGGCAATGTAATCCGGGCTTGCCGATTCAATGAAGGGACTGGCGACTAAGTTGTCGAGAACTTCGCCAAAGCGTGTCGGATTTTCTGCGTCGGCAAATGAGACAATCAAAATATTAGAGTCTAATTCTACACTTCGAATCTCCCCCTTATTTTCGTGAATGAGTTTTTCAACCTCTTCTGGGGGAGCATCATCCTTTGTTTTAACTAGGACGTGATCCGCGACCATCGCAGATCGTCCTACAAGCTGGTCGGGAGTCTCTGACCCCGCAGGCGCATCTGACTCTTTCATCTTTTCCGCGACACGAATGAGCGGGTATTTAAAATCGCTGACTTCAAAAATAGAAACCGTTCGATAGTATCCTTTTTGATCCGTGGGAGTTCGGGCGACTCGAATGAGTTTTCGTTTGGGAAAGTACTCATAGAATCCCTTCAATGCGCCCTGAACCTCCAGTTGATCGGGGTTGGGATCTGTGACTTCATTTTCTACTTTGAGATTGGGGATGACTTCAGCTTTTCCTGCTTCGACAATGACTTGAATCTCAGGGTTTATATTTTGGGAGTCTGTTGCTTCCTCGCTGATCGGAGTATTCACAGCGTTTTGGGGTAGCAGAGCGCTATCCTCGGAAGTAGCGGCGTTGTGATAGAGCCAAACACAACCAGCGATTGAAAGCAAAATACATACAGCGAGAAGGAGGGGCGAATTTTTCTTGGCGCTCTCGTCAGGATTCTTAGATGAGCCCTCTCCACTCTTTCTTTTCATCTCTCAGTCCCCCATCCCTTTTGATACCGTGCAACTCCTTCATTACGGAGTAGCCATGAGTTTACTCAGATCTAGAACTCTAATCGAGCCCAATCTAGGATCGTTTCTGATGCTAGAGCTTGAGATCACTGCATCTCGAACTTGAGTCGCTGTTTTAGAGGGATAGGCATTGGAGTACAAGGCAACTGCGCCTGCCACCATGGGGCCCGAAAAGGAAGTTCCGTCTACGAGTTTGTAAGAAGTTCCCAGGCCAGGAGCTGCAATTTTCTCACCCGGTGCGTAGACATGCGTAGGTCCTGCGTAGTTCGTGAACTGAGAAGCGACACCAGTTCCGTTGACCGATC